>Ga0207645_10000312_pt1 | contig 40968 bp, 39 predicted proteins | sample KBSM53metaG_FD_184331 | JGI IMG/M metagenome (GOLD analysis project Ga0207645, IMG submission 184331) | Miscanthus rhizosphere microbial communities from Kellogg Biological Station, Michigan, USA - KBS M5-3 metaG (SPAdes) (version 2) | ecosystem: Host-associated > Plants > Roots > Rhizosphere >...
TCTATCTGGATTTCGCCGACGCGATCAAACGCCTGGGCGAGGATGCGGTAAGGGCAAAATATGGTAACCTGTTCGACATGTATTACCAGATCACCAACGAAGATCCATATAAACAGCCGATGCGTATTTACCCTGCCGTGCATTACACCATGGGTGGACTTTGGGTAGATTATAACCTGATGACCAATGTCGAGGGCTTGTATGCTTTAGGTGAAGCCAATTTTTCCGATCACGGCGCTAACCGCCTTGGTGCTTCTGCACTGATGCAGGGCCTGGCTGACGGTTATTTTGTAATTCCTTACACTGTTGGCGATTACCTGGCGAAGATCGGTCCAAAACCGGTTGACGCTAATCACCCTGCTTTTGAGCAAACAAAAAAAGATGTTGAAGAGCGCATTAAGAAGCTATTAGCGCTAAAAGGCAACAAAACTGTCGACGAATATCACCGTGAGTTGGGCCACATTATGTGGGAATATTGCGGTATGGCGCGTACGGAAGAAGGCCTGAAAAAAGCCAAAGGATTGATCCAAAACCTGCGTGCCGACTTCTGGAAAAATGCCATCGTGTTAGGCGACAACGAAGAATTGAACCAATCACTTGAAAAAGCCGGTCGCGTAGCTGATTTCCTTGAATTGGGTGAGCTGATGGTGGATGATGCGTTGATGCGTAATGAATCATGCGGTGGCCACTTCAGGGTTGAATCGCAAACACCGGAAGGTGAAGCATTGCGCGACGACGACCACTTTGCGTTCGTAGCTGCCTGGCAATATAAAGGCGACAATCAGCCTGAAGAATTGCATAAGGAAGAACTGGTATTTGAGAATGTTCATTTAACACAAAGAAGTTATAAGTAGAAGCAAGAATCAAGAGCCAAGAATCAAGATTAGAAAACGTCTTGGTTCTTGTATCTTGACTCTTGGTTCTAAAACCTCAGATAAATATGAGTAGCAATAATAATATGAACCTGACGCTGAAAGTATGGCGCCAAAAGAATGCGCAAACAGCGGGTAAATTTGTGACTTATAAAGCCGAAGGTATTTCGCCGGATATGTCTTTCCTTGAAATGCTGGATGTGGTGAATGAAAGCCTTGTTCATAAGAGCGAAGACCCGATCTATTTTGATCATGACTGCCGCGAAGGTATTTGTGGTATGTGCTCACTGTATATCAACGGTCACCCGCACGGACCAAAACGCGCTATTACTACCTGCCAATTGCACATGCGCAGCTTTCACGATGGTCAAACCATTACCATCGAGCCCTGGCGTGCTGCACCGTTCCCTGTAATTAAGGACTTGGCGGTGGATCGTTCTGCTTTTGATCGTATTCAACAAGCTGGTGGTTACGTATCGGTAAATACCGGTGGTGTACCTGATGCTAACGAGATAGCTATCCCTAAAGTGATCGCTGACGAGGCTTTCAACTCTGCTACCTGTATCGGTTGCGGAGCTTGCGTGGCTGCATGTAAAAATGCATCGGCTATGTTGTTCGTATCGGCGAAAGTATCACAATTGGGTATGTTGCCGCAGGGTCAGCCTGAGCGTTACCGTCGTGCACAATCTATGGTAGCGCAGATGGACGAAGAAGGATTTGGTAATTGTACCAACACAGGGGCCTGCGAAGCTGAATGTCCTAAAGAGATTAGCTTGACTAACATCTCCCGCATGAATAACGATTACTTCAGCGCTAAGCTGTTCAGGCAGGAAGAACTGCATGAGCAGTCGGAGGGGGAATGATTGATGCCATTTTTGAAGTTAAAAGCCTTTCATAAATAAAATGGGAGGCTTTTATTTTACATATAACTTTAAGGCATTGCTTTCTGTAGTTGCTAAAACGGTGGCAGTATTGTTTTTCCACAGCACTGATGTTCCATATATATGATCGGGTGTAGCCATTTCCCCAACTGCATAAACATCATTGTCTAAGACAGCAATATCGTTGCAGTAGGATTCGGATGACGAAAGGTGGGTTGCGATACCATTTTTCCAAATAGTTGCGACAGTTTTGTCGTTGAATAATTCCCACCCGGCTACATATACATCATTGCCAGAGACATATATAGCATAAGCACTTGCCGGCTGTGAAGATAGTAGAGTTTCAATACTATTTTTCCAATAAACAGCTTGAGGTTCATAGCCATTGCTATATCCGCATACATAAACATCACTCCCGGATACAAAAATGCCTGATGAAGTAAGTCCGGATTGATCACTTAATTTCACAACTGTTCCATTCTTATAATAAGTTGCATAAGTATTACCTATACCATCGCCATCAGGTCCTGCTGAGTATAAGTCCCTATCTGTCGCGAATAAGCTATTAATTCTGGTTTGTGAGTTACCAAATTCAGTCGGAATTTCGTTTTTCCATAAAGTTGCGCCCTTATATCCTTGCCCTGTCCCATATCCATTATATCCACCACCAATATAAACATCTCCGCCAATAGAAGTTATTGCAACAGCATCTGTTGGATGTCCCTGAATATGCGACAATGTATCTAAAATTCCATTTTCCCAATAAATTGCTTTACTCCCCCCAAATAATGCACTACTCATGCCACATACATACATATCATCTCCTGAAAAAGCAATTCCGGTTGCTTGCCCACTCATGGTCCCATTTGAAGAATATGGTGGAAGTGAAGTTTCTATGCCGTTTTTCCAATAAACAGGTTGACCGTTGACATCTCCTGCGATATAAATATCATGGCTTTTAACAGGCTTTTCGTTATTATTCTTTTTGCAAGAGATTAGTGTAAATAGTGTAAAAATAAATACACTGCTCAATAAAAGGTTTAGTTTCATGAAAGTAAATATACCATTTATTCTTTATACGGTAGTTTAGCTTTTCTATTCCTCTTCCCCATGCTTCTTATAACTCAACCAAATATAAAACGGCACGCCTGCCATCAGAAACAGGAAGCCGTAAAAGACGGTCTGCTCACCCGAACCGTATATCTCCCATAAAGCATAAACAAAGGCCAGTAAACCGAGTATGATCACACTTACATGGCTGGCTTTATATAATGCATTCTTTTTAGTTCCTAAAATGATATAAGCTGCCGCCGAAAGCAGGTAGGGTATCAGGATACTCAGGGTTGCTAACAGGAGCAAGAACTTAAATTGTTCTACCAGTCCTTTGGTATAGTTCATCAGCAAAAGCAAAGAAGTCATTCCGCTGCTGATAGCCATGCCTATACCCGGTACACCTCTTTTATTCAATCGGCCAAATACGCCAGGGAACAATTTATCTTTTGCTACAGCATAAGGTACCTGTCCTTGTATTAGCGTCCATCCGTTCAATGCTCCGAAGGCTGCAATGGCGACACCTGCGCTCGCCAGGTATCGTGCGGCAGGACCATAAATAATAGCTGCAGCATCGGCATAAGGCGTAGCCGATAGTTTCAACTGTGCAGCAGGAATAATACCCATAATGCTGATACTACCCAGGATATACACGATGGTCGAAATCAGCATCCCCAGCATAGTTGCACGTGACACCGTTTTTTCTGAATGCTCAGTACTACCCGCCGGGATGGTGGCACACTCTATGCCTACAAATGCAAACATGGTCAAGGTCGCTGTCCTGGTTATCGCTGAAAATATTGGCTCCCCGCTTAAATTAAATGGATGAAAATTTTGAGTTTTGATAAAGAATAAACCACCTACGGATATTAACACGAGTGGCAGTAATTTTAAAATGGTAGTGATCAACTGGAACCTACCGGATAGTGCTACGCCCAACGAGTTGATACCAGTAATTATCCAGATCGACCCTAATCCAATAGTGACGGAAGCCAGGGTATTTGTAGCCAGTGCCGGGAAAAACACGCTCATCGCGCTGATAAAGGAGATTACAATAGCTGCATTGGCACCACAGTTGGCTATCCAATATCCCCATGCTACCAGGAAGCCGGTAAAGTCACCAAAACCTGCGCGGGTATATACATAAGGCCCGCCTGTTTTATTAGGTATGAGCTTACTCAGGTTACTGAAAACTTTAGCGAGGAAGAAAGAACCTATAGCTGAAAACAGCCAACCCAACAAACCTACTGTCCCAAAAGCAGCCATGGCAGCAGGCATCAGGAAAACGCCGGAGCCGATCATATTGCCTACCACAAGCGATGTGCTTGTCCATAATCCTAACTTATTGGATCCTTGTTTATCGGCCATTCATTGTGTGGTTTAAACAAAACGAATATACTAAATGTATTATATGGAAATGTACCACGGATCAATCCTGAACACTTATAAAACTTCTCACAGTCAAAAACAAATTTTGGAATTATTCTTTTTTGCGTCTGCTTGAACTAAGATAGCTGACATTTTCGAGGTTTTTGTGCAAAAAACTTAGTTTAAATTATTAATATCTTATATTTTAAAGGATTATTGATAATAAATTCATACATTCAGGCACATTTTTATGAAAATTTATCAAAATTCATTTGCTTTTTTTATAAAATACTTCATAAATTACATTTTCTTAAAAATAACTGATCAATTTAAATCACATTAGTCGGATAATTATGCAGGAATCAGCTTATTTTAGTCAATATAGTCCCATAAAAGGTGTTTGGGACGAGATGTATGGAGAGGATAACATCCGTGACCATTACAGCAAGGTGATCGATTATTTATCGAAAGAATCGGCTGAAGACCTGTCAAGGAAGGAAGAGCTTGCCAAAAGGCTGTTCATGAGCCAGGGCATTACCTTTACGGTCTACAGCAGCGGCGAAGGTATAGAGAAAATATTCCCATTTGACATTATTCCACGGATCATTACGGCAGATGAATGGGCCTTTGTGGAGAAAGGCATCAAACAACGCCTAAATGCGCTTAACCTTTTCCTGAAGGATGTTTACAACAATCAGTTCATTGTAAAAGACGGCATCGTACCTATTGATATTATTTATTCCTGCCCGCATTTCCTACGAGAAATGTACCAGTTACAAGTTCCTTATGATATCTATGTTCATATCGCCGGCATCGACCTGATACGTGATCATGACGGCACATTCTATGTGTTGGAAGATAACCTGCGTACCCCATCAGGTGTAAGTTATATGCTGGAGAACCGGGAGATCACCAAACGCCTGTTCCCGGATCTTCTTCCGCAATGTTGCGTTCGAAGCGTGACAGAATATCCCAATATCCTGTATAAAAATCTGCTGTCCTTGTCACCCAGGCAAATAAGCAATCCGACTATTGTTCTGCTAAGTCCGGGTATTTATAACTCGGCTTACTTTGAACACACCACGTTGGCCAGGTTGATGGGCGTTGAACTGGTTGAGGGCCGCGACCTGGTAGTAAAGAACCAAAAAGTGTATATGAAAACCACCATCGGCCTGCAGCAAGTGGACGTGATCTATCGCAGGGTGGATGATGAATACCTCGACCCATTGGTATTTAACCCGTCGAGTATATTGGGCGTGGCTGGCATTATGGGTGCTTATCGTACAGGTAACGTAGCTATTGTGAATGCGATTGGTAATGGTGTAGCGGATGATAAAGCCGTGTACGCCTATGTGCCCGAAATGATAAAATACTATTTGAACGAGGAGCCAATTCTGAAGAACGTGCCGACTTATCAATTAAGTAATCGCGATGAGCGGGCGCACGTGTTTGCCAACATCAATACAATGGTGGTAAAAAAGACCAACGGCAGCGGCGGCTATGGTATGCTCATGGGACATGCATCATCTGATGAAGAAATTGACGATTACAAAAAAGAGATATTAAAAGATCCGCGCAATTTTATAGCTCAGCCAACTATCAGCCTGTCGGCAGCACCTTGCTATATGCAGGGAGGACTGCATCCGCGCAGGATTGATCTTAGGCCTTATGCGCTATGCGGGCCAGATGGCATAGAAATCGTTCCGGGTGGATTGACCAGAGTGGCGTTGAAGGAAGGCTCATTGGTAGTAAACAGTTCTCAGGGGGGCGGTAGCAAGGACACGTGGGTCCTGGCGTAAAACTGAAGGGTATTAATTAAAGTAAAATCTAAATTCGAAGTCCGAAATATCACAATATGTTAAGCAGGGTAGCATCAAGTTTGTATTGGTTAAGTCGTTATGTGGAGCGCAGTGATGGTATTTTGCGCATGCTCAAGATCAATTACGCCTCGTCGCAGGATACGGTGCAGGAGTTTACCTGGGAACCGGTGATCCGAATATTTTCCGGGCATGGCGAGGAAACTCAGAAGTTGGGTAATGATAGTCGTGCAGTAATGCGTTATATGGTTTCGGGAAAGAATAACCCGAATTCTATCCTCAATATCATTACGTTTGCCCGTGAAAATGCGCGCGGTGTTCAAGAGCATATCACCAAAGATTTATGGCAATGCCTGAACGAATATTATCACACCGTAAAAGATAGCCGTATTGACAATGCCCTAAAAAAAGACGACCCTGTAAGTGTACTGGATGTGCTCATTAAACAGGTAATGCTATACTACGGAACGGTAGAAATCACAATGGAGCGTGGTGAGGGCCGTAGCTATATGAACATAGGTAAATACCTGGAGCGTGGCATACAATCAGTAGACATATTGGATACCAAGTTCGGTTCTATAGATGACAATCCCGATTTGCTTACCGATACCACTTACTGGAAGCACTTACTGTTGTCATTGGGTGGTTACGAGCTTTATTTGAAAACCTATCGCGAGGGTTTTGAGGCCGAAAACGTATTGGAGCAAGTAGTATTGAATAATGACTTCCCGCGCTCCGTGATTTACTCGGTCAATCACATCCAGCGTTATTTTGAGCGACTGAAAAACGACAGTAATATTGATGATTACCGGGAGCTTTCTTTCTATATTGGCCGGCTGCAAAGCAATATCAAGTACAGTTCGGTAAAAAGCATAAAAGATGATGGGCTGCACCAGTTTTTGACGCAGATACGCGGCCAGCTATATGGTATTGGCGATGCACTGAATAATCACTACTTTGCCAATTCCTGATTGATAAACCAATTGAGATTTTATTATGCCTGAATTTAAAATTCAACACTTAACCAAATATACTTACCCGGCGCCCGTTCGTGACAGCGCCAACCAGATCATTCTATATCCAATTCAGGACGAATGGCAGGAGGTGATCAAACAGGAAATCCACGTCAGCGGCGACCCTGTGATTGACACCTTCATCGATTACTATGGAAACAAGATAGGCAGCTTTACATACAGCGAACGGCACTCAACCCTGCTGATCAATTCAAAAATATTGGTTCAAACCAAACACAAACCATTGCCGGGCAACGATATTTTTCCCGCGCAACAATGGGAAGATCTTAAACAAATGCGTTACATGGTGCCTTATATTGATTTTTTGCGCCTTGAACATTTTGATGGTTTTGATGATCTGCAGGCACTGGTTGAAGCCGAAAAATCAAAGGACGACACACCTTACCAGGCTGTGCTGCGCTTTTCACGATATGTATTTGATAATTTCCAATATATTAAAGGTGTAACATCGGTAGAAACAACTATGGATGAGATATGGAAACTGAAGGCGGGTGTCTGTCAGGATTTTGCCCATATCTTAACGCTGATGCTGCGATTGGTCGGAATCCCTGCACGTTATGTAAGCGGTTATATCTGCACTCATCGCAGTACTACCATGCGTGGTGAAGGTGCCACCCACGCCTGGGCCGAGGCCTATATTCCTGACTATGGCTGGCTTGGCATCGATCCTACCAACAACTGCATTGCCAACGAAGCTCACGTCAGGCTGGCGGTGGGTCGCAACTTTTCTGATTGTTCTCCTATGAAAGGCGTTTATAAAGGTGCTTCAGATCACCGACTGGACGTTTCGGTTGCTGTTGGCTACGAGGACGATGCTCCGTCGATGCATCAGCCGGGAGAGTTTATAGAATCGCCTGAACATACCGAACATAAGCCGTTGACGACATTCCCCAAAAATAGCTACCAACGCTATATGGAAATGCTGGAGCAACAACAACAGCAGCAACAACAGTAAAAACTTACGCTTTTTTTACGGTAGCTATAAGTGTGTCCAGCTCAGGCACTTTTTCAAAGGCCTTAACCAGGTTGCCGTTATGGTCATACACTGCAATATAAGGGGTTGTTCTTACCTGGTAATATTTCTGAACAACATAGGTATGCCCTTCTGTGCCTACAGTAAGGTTGTGATATTTGGCCAGATCAAAATCACGGTTGAAGTTTTTAAGCATTTTCAGCATGCTGTATTCAGTAAAGGTCACCATCACGATCTGTATGTTGCTAAACTTCTTCATTTTAGGCTTCATCTCATACATCATATGCTGACAATGACTGCAATCGGGAGAGAAATAAATGATCATTACTGGCTTATCCTTTTTTAGATCGGTATAGCTAAAATAAGTGCTATCAGCTTTCAGTATCTTAAAGTGGGGGATGTGGTCGATATCAGGTTTGGTTTGAGCCTGTGTGCATCCTGCAACAATAATAAGGCTTAAAATAAGAGCTAGTTTTTTCATTATGGAGATAAATGTACTGTTTTTATAGTTCAGAGGTTTTGATGTTACCATAAATTTACAAAAAATCAGCCATTTGTTTCAAGCAATTCTATCTGCCAGGCAATGTGTTCCTCTGTTATCGGATATAATGCACCATTCCGGATGGTCTGATGTACCGCCTCAAATAATTGAATGTATTTACCTTTATAGGATGGCACCAACTCGGCATTCTTTTGATTATTCTCGTCAAAAGTCACCAGTTTACCTTCACTGTTTTCAGGTTCTATTCCATATGAAGAATCAGTAGGCGGGATACCTTTGTCCAACTGGGCTTCCTGCACATCAACCCGGTCTTTTATATAGCTTCCTAATGTGCCATGTACCACTAATGAGGGGGTAGGCTGAGCGATGAGCAGACCCGATGTGAGATACACATTCAACTGGTTTGGATACGATAAATGAAAATGGAAATAATCATCCACCTGTGAGTCCTCACGATAAGTTGCGGTGGTTTTGGTAAATTTCAACGGTCGGCCAAAAAGGCTGATTGCCTGATCGATCAAATGTGGACCAAGATCGTAGGCTAAGCCATTCGGCGCCATACTTTTGGTCTCCTTAAATTGCTTTGGACTCAAAGTCGTTTTATATCTATCGAACCGGAAATGTACTTCGATCAACTTCCCGAGCCGACCACTTTCTACGGCTTCTTTCACCGATAAGAAATCACTATCCCAACGGCGGTTTTGATAAACCATCAAATGCTTATTGACCTCTCGCGCCAGGTCGTACAACTCCTTTACCTCGGCTACAGTTGCTGCAATAGGTTTCTCAACCAGCACGTGCTTGCCTGCCTGCAATGACCGTTTCGCCAGATCGAAATGGGTATTATTAGGTGTATTGACGATGATGAGCTCGATCTTTTGATCGTTCATCAAATCCGCGGTTTGATTGTAGCTGATGATACCGGGATAACGCTCCGCAGCTTTCTTTTCGTGGCGCTCCACAACCGCGCTAAGCTCAAAGCCGGGGTGCGCATAAATAAAAGGTGCATGGAATACCCTGCCGGACATTCCGTAAGCCATTAAGCCGGTTTTTATAGGTGATTGCATGTTAAATTTAAATATTGAACATCGAATGCCGAACATCAACTATCGAATTATTCACTTCGGTGTTCATCATTCATTATTCGATATTAATTAATATTCCTCCGTCCCAATTGGCGAACCATCAGGCATACTTAATGTTTCAGCAGGTTTAAATTTATCAGGATTGTTTTCAAACTCTTTGATCTGCGATAGTCCAAATAACAGATTTGCCTTCTGGTCATTCCCTGCTGTTACCAAAACCTTATTCATCCATGTTTTTAACTCATTTATTTGCAGTAATGTAATTCCACGTACATTTTCAGGTGCTTTGGTATCTGCGGCTAAGGCTAATAGCCGCTTCAGGGTAAGATTATTCACCAATCGTTGTACTTCTCCTTTATACCCGGCTTGTTGCGGAGCCTTCCAGGTTCCTGCGATTAATTTAGCCACAACGGCTTCCAATCCCGGTTGTGTATTGTCCCGCGAATGATATTCTACCAAACGTGCAGCCCGCTGTGGTTGCAGCACAAAGGCCAATGTGTTGCTTGCTGCCGATTCAGCAGCTGAAAGTGGATCAAAGGTTAATCCTGTTCTCGGTTTAAAAGTTTCACGCGTACGCGGATAACCTATCGGTCGCGGTGGTATTTTTTCGATCAATTTTTCCGGAAGAGCTAAAGCATCTGGTGAGATGGTGCCCATCAATGCATCAAAAGCTTTCCATTGCTCGGCAGGAGGGACAAATTTGGTGACGGTCTGCCCGTCATTTTTCAGGGCGAAAGTATAGTATAAACCTCCCAGCACTTTGGAAGCCGCCTCTACCTGGTAGCGGTGCATCAGGTACATAGGCACCAGCACTTCTTCAATGGTAGCCATCGGCGCATCCTGCCTGATCGCTTTTTCAGAGAAATTATCGATCACATGTTTTCTGATCGTCATCAATCGGTTCAGTTCATCGGCGGCATTGGTTCCGGCATCCCAGAGGTGAGCTTGTGGATGAGCACCGCTGGCAGGTCGTGCGTCTTCATCGGATATATACAAAAAACCTTCCTTCAGCGTCTCAATTAATATATCTTTTAATGCCTTATCTTCATCCGTTCCAGCAGGGAAATCCTGGTAGCCGTATAAAACGGTTCGCTTATCCCATGCGCCAATACTGGTGGTATAGGCATTACTCAGATCAATCGTTCCATCGGCTCCTAACGTAAATACTGGCGGTGGGTAATCCATCACAGATGCCCTGTTATTAACACTCGCAGCAAAATTATGCTGAAAGCCCAGCGTATGTCCCACTTCATGCGCAGCCAGCTGACGTAAACGGGCCAATGCCATTTTTATCATTTTATCGCTTACGGGCTTGCCGTCCTCATAAGGCTGAAGCAGGCCCTCTGCGATCAGGAAATCCTGCCTGTCGCGCAAAGAGCCTAACGAAACTTGCCCCTTGATGATTTCTCCGGTACGCGGATCATTGATCGATTCGCCGTACGACCAACCCCTGGTCGAACGATGTATCCATTGGATCACGTTGTATCGTATATCCATCGGGTCAGCATCTTCTGGAAGCAACTTCACCTGGAAGGCATCTTTGTATCCGGCCGCCTCAAAAGCCTGGTTCCACCAGGAAGCGCCTTCTATTAAAGCGCTGCGAACAGGCTCCGGCGCACCACGGTCAACATAATAAATAATTGGCTTAACAGGTTCGCTTATCGCTGCAGAAGGGTCTTTCTTTTCGAGCCTGTGCCTGGTTAAAAGCCGTTTCATTATAGGCTGATCGATCGGGGTGGCAAAATCCATATACTCCACATCATACAATCCGGAACGGGGATCAAACTTACGTGGCTTGTATTTATTATCGGGTAAACGAATGAACGACTGGTGCATCCGTACCGTCACAAAATCTGGATTAGGTGTTACCGAACTGATCTCGGTTCCGGTGCCGTTCCCCGTTAAAGTGATGATTGCCTCGAACTCTGTATTATCAGGAAAGCTTTTGGTATTAGGTAAATAAATAGCCGAGCGCGTATCATCAGCACGATAACTACCCTGGTTGCTGTTGCCCAGCTTCTTGGCTAAGCTATGGCTGTCGCGTAGCAGAAACGCTGTAAAGTCCACTAACACTTTATCATCATCCTGAGCTTCGGTAGTAAATCCCCAGATAACAGATTGCGCAAATGCCTCTTCTACTGATTTACGTTCATCTGCATTATTGCTTACTGCCCGGTAACTGTAATTGGGTTGCACCAGCAATACCTTTTTGCCTACTTTGATGAACTTAACGATGCGGCTGTCGCCTATCTGCCCCCGATCCATTCCAAGATCATTGGAGCCCACTCCGGCAGGCATTGAGCTTACATATAAGAATTCATCGTTGAAGTGGTTGATCTCTAAAAAGACCTGCCCGGTTTTATCGTTCCAGTAAAAATTAAAATAGCCAGAGTATTTTTTCAGACCCTTGGTTTTTGATTCAAAATCCTCAGCTTTTTGGGCGTTCGCAATTTGAAAAACGCTGATGAGAAGGAACAGCGACAGGTAAAGTTTTTTCATCGGACAGGCTTTTGTTCTAAAACCTAAAAGTATTGTTTTATCAGGCTTTATACAATTAAGTATGTACTCAACCTTCTGGGTATGTCAGCACCCGCTCTATCCCACTTTTGATGCCGGAGCGAATCATATTACTATAACCATCTTCCGGTAGAAACTTTGCCCGCTCAAGCGCCGATTGATAATTCGCAAGGGCTTTATCAAAATCCTTCAAGCCCTCATGGCATTTGGCAACGTTCAGGTAAAGCGAAGGGAATGCACCTTTAACCTCGGGGTTATCCAATTCGAGTGCTAGATCTAATGCTATTTCATCCCATTTCAATTTATCTGCAACTGTATTTTGATGCCTTGCAACATAGTGCGCTGCTATAAACTTTTCGGCTGTGTTGGTCGCTTCATTCCAAGCCTGTATAAATAGTTTGGCGGCTTCTTCGGGTTTAGCCTCGCCTTCCAGTTGCATTCCCTGGGCGCAAAGTTGATTGATAGGATTTTGTTGATCGAATAGCATAGCGAGTGTTATGAGCATTCAATTTAAAAATTCCGTTTTCAAAACCCTGTCATCCAAAAGCAAAAAAAGGGATAAGCATCTGCCTATCCCTTTTCTAAAATATCGTTTTATCTTATTGCAAGCTAGTACGCACTGCCTGCGCTGAATCGAGGTGTATTTTCAATACAGATAGCGTTTTAACAGCAAAGGCTTTCAATGAAGCATCCTTGCAGATTTTTGATCCGTTTTCGCAAATATCAAGCGCTTTCTTTTCGTCCTGTATCATAGCGTCCAAAAATGCTTTATCAAAGTCGTTGCCTTGTTTCATGGCCAAACGGTCGGCCTGCCGCATCTCGGCCATGCCTGATAATGCAGGAAGGGTTATCTTTTTATCTTTTGCCACCTGGTTCAATTCATCACCCAATTTGGTATGGTCCTTCACCAGCATCGCGGCAAAATTTTTCACACGGTTGTTGGTTGATTTTTCCAAAGCCATCTTCCCGGTATTCACCTTGTTCAAAGCGTTATTCGTGATTGCTGAAGCAAACTCAACATCTTTCGCACTTACAGTTGGTGTTAATGCAATAGGGTGAACATCATGTTCTTTGTCTGCAGGTGCTGGTGGCGGTGCGCTGGCATCAACAGTTGAAACAGTGTCCTTTACATCATTCAGAAAGGTATCGGTAGCAACTTTCTCCTTTTGACTGTTGCTTTTGCAGGCATGTAAACCCATTATAGCAAGTACAACTACTACAGTTCTAATTAATCTCTTCATTCCTCTGACATTCATTATTTCAGCCTTTAACGAGATCGGTGGATATTAGGTTTTTTAAGCAACCGATATAAACAGAATTAAATCAGGTTATCTAAAAGTTTTTTTATTTTTGAGCCACAAAAAACAGATCAATATGAATTTCCCGGCTGAATTAAAATACACCAAAGACCACGAGTGGGTAAGAATTGAAGGCAGCGAAGCCTACATAGGCATTACTGAGTTTGCCCAGGGCGAGTTGGGTGACATCGTTTATGTGGACATTCCTACAAAAGGAAAAGAAGTACAAAAAGAAGAAGTTTTCGGGACTGTTGAAGCAGTAAAAACAGTATCCGATCTGTTTATGCCACTTACCGGTACTGTTGGCGGAACAAACCCCGCCCTTGACAGCCAGCCTGAACTGGTAAACTCTGACCCATATGGCGAAGGCTGGATGGTTAAGATCAGCATTAAAGATGCTTCTGAAATTGACGGCCTTCTTTCGGCTGATGCTTACAAAGCTTTGGTTGGCGCCTGACAATTGAATATGATGTTCTCAAAATATCAAAGGCCCACTGTTTTGTGGGCCTTATTTATTTTAATAATGTGCTCCATCAAGATAGGAGACAATATTACACACGAGCCTTTGTTCTTTCCCGGGTTTGATAAACTGGTGCACAGCGGCTTCTTCTTTCTATTAGTAATTTTATGGTGCGATGGCATTATCAGGCAACAAAATAGCCGCTTTATATCGTATAAATCCGCAGCAATAGTTACTTTTATTTCCATACTATTTGGCGGTTTAATTGAGATATTACAATTGACCATATTTACCTGGCGGAGCGGCGAATGGCCCGATCTTTTTGCCGACACAACAGGTGCCTGTATGGCCATTTTTGGAGTAATGATAATTAACAGAGCAAGAAGTTATGAAAGGATTTAAATACCTGGTTATTCTTATAGTGGCAGTAAGCCTTTCATCATGCGGTATCTTTAAAAAAGACTGCGGGTGCCCCCATTTTAGCCATATCAAACGCGCTAAACAAATTGAAAATATTGCCTGAATTCAATTAATGACATTAATCATGCAAAAATGTGATACAAACCACTAGTTCTTATTTGGATTTAATTTAAATAAGGTCTACATTTGCTTAGTTTAAGTATTAATAACATGAGGCTTTCACAACTTGAAGTAGGAGAAACAGGAATAGTTAAAGAGTTTACCGATCTGGAAATGTCGGTAAAGTTGATGGAAATGGGATGCTTACCCGGCGAACAGATCACTGTTTCGCGCATTGCGCCACTTGGCGACCCAATTGCTATTCATGTTTCTGGTTATCAATTAAGCCTGCGCAGAAAAGAAGCTTCGACCATTATCCTGCAGTAATTTATAACAAGTGGATGCTGATCTGAAAGTAGCGCTTGTAGGAAATCCTAATACCGGTAAATCAACGCTCTTTAATGTTTTAACCGGGCTCAATCAAAAAATAGGAAACTTTCCGGGTGTAACTGTCGATAAAAAGACAGGCTTTTGCGACCTGCCGGATGGCCGACGTGCTAAAATAATCGATCTTCCGGGCACTTATAGTCTTTATCCTAAAAGCAGGGATGAATCAATTGTATTTTCTGTTTTGGCTGATAAGGCCAATCCCTTGCGCCCCGATTTGGTTGTTGTCATCCTTGATGCTTCCAACCTGAAAAGAAATTTACTGCTCTATACCCAGGTCGCTGACTTAAAGCTGCCTGTTATAGTTGCCCTCAACATGATGGACCTGGCTACCAAATCAGGTATTACCATCGATGTAAATGCATTCGCACAAAAGCTTGGTGTACCTGTTGTTCCGATCTCGGCACGTAAAGTTGAAGGCATTGACCAGCTTAAATCGGCTATCAACTACGCTAATAAAGTCGCCTTACAGGAAGACACTATTGATGTAGAAGTACTCGCGCCGCAACTGATCGCACAAATTAGCAAGGAAATTGAGGTAGAGAACCCATACTATGCCTTGCAATTGGCACATCAGCACGAAACGCTAAAATTCTTAAGTTCCACCCAAAGCGACCGCATTGAGGAACTGGAACAGGAATTCAGTTTTCATTCGCAAAAGGCCCAGGCAACGGAAACCATTGCCCGATACAACTTCATCAACGATTTATTATACGATACTGTTAAGAAGAACGAAACTGCACAGGAAGAGAATATCAGCAACAGGATTGACAAGGTCTTAACCCACCGTGTTTTCGGCTTCATTATATTTTTTGCCATCCTGCTATTCATTTTCCAGTCGATATTCGCCTGGTCGGCCTACCCAATGGAGTTAATAGGCGACTTTTTTGTTTGGGTACAAACATCATTACACCGTATTTTACCTACCGGACCGCTAGTCAACTTAGTAGTTGATGGTGTATTAGGCGGATTGAGTGGGGTGATGGTTTTTATACCGCAGATCGCTATCCTTTTTGGTTTTATCTCCATACTGGAAGACACTGGCTATATGTCGCGTGTTACCTTTATGATGGACAGACTGATGCGTAAAGTCGGTCTGAATGGTAAATCAGTAGTGCCGCTTATCGGTGGGTTTGCCTGCGCGGTGCCATCTATCATGAGTACGCGTACTATCGAGAATTGGAAAGACCGCATGATCACTATTATGGTAACACCATTGGTTACCTGCTCCGCACGTTTGCCCATTTATACACTCTTGATCGCACTGGTTGTCCCCAATCGTAACATCTGGTGGATATTTAACCTGCAGGGTTTAGTACTCACAGGCATGTACCTATTCAGTTTGGTATCGGCAATTACTGTTGCCTTCGTAATGAAATTCTTGTTAAAAGCTCGCGAGCGCGGCTACTTCATTATGGAACTGCCGGTTTATCGTATGCCACGCTGGAAGAATGTTGGACAGGATATGTACAACCGTGCAAAGGCATTCGTTTTACAGGCAGGGAAGGTGATAGTTGCGGTATCGGTTATACTTTGGGTATTGGCCTCTTACGGACCGGGAGATCGTTTTGAACAGATAGAACAGAAATATAAGAAACCACAGTATGCTCAGCACATGAGTCCGGATGATATTCATCACGCGGTTGCCTCTGAAAAATTAGAAAATTCCTATGCAGGTGTATTAGGCCATACGATCGAACCGGTGATTAAACCGCTTGGCTTTGACTGGAAGATAGGTATTGCATTGATAACTTCATTCGCTGCGCGGGAAGTATTCGTAGGCACTATGGCAACTATTTATAGCGTGGATGGTGATGCAGAGAAAATAGAATCGGTACAACAAAAAATGCATACCGCTAAAAACCCAAATGGCCAACCTGTATTCACCGTGGCAGTTGCGTTCTCATTGATGATGTTTTATGCCTTTGCCATGCAATGCGCCAGCACTGTAGCCGTTGTATACCGCGAAACCAAAAACTGGCGCTGGCCCGCTTCGCAATTCATTTACATGACTGGCTTGGCTTACATCGTAAGCTTTATAACCTACCATTTATTAAGGTGAAAGCGTAAAGCTGAAAGCCAAAAGTCTTTACTTAACTCTTGCCATACTATTTTGCTTTCGGCTTTGGTCTTTCGGCTTTTAGCTCCTAAAAAGCTTTCTGCTTTGGACTTTCAGCATTACGCTCAAAACAGTATTTTTGAAAAGAGGTAAAATTGGATAAAGTAAAAGTATTAGAAAGATATCTCCCCCCGGCGGCGGCGCCGCTGATAGCCCGCTGGATAGATTACTTTCATTGTGAGTTTAAAATTTCCCGCAACCGCAACAGTAAGTTTGGCGATTATCGTCCTCCGCATGGTGGAAAGGGGCACCGTATTTCTGTAAATTATGATCTGAATGCCTACGCCTTCCTGGTGACTACAGTCCACGAATTCGCACACCTGCATACCTGGAACGAGCACAAGCACAAAGCCAAGCCACACGGTACTGAATGGAAAGCCAACTTCAAGAAAATGATGCAGCCATTTTTCGAAAAGGAAATATTTCCACCGGATGTAAAGCATGCTATTATACGGTATCTGAATAACCCAGCAGCATCAAGCTGCACGGATTTGCATTTGTATAAATCATTACGCCTGTACGATGCGCCCAAACCGGAGACACATCTCACTGTAGATAAAATACCAATGCATTCTTTGTTCAAACTGAAAAACGGGCGGGTATTCAGGAAAGAAGAAAAGCTGCGCAAACGTTTTAAATGCACCGAACTTAAAACCAAGCGAATTTATTTGTTTAGTCCGATAGCAGAGGTGGAATTAGTAGAACCTTAATATCTCAACAATTTCTCCATCATCCCCTCCAGTCTTGCCTTAGCCAGAAACTGGTCTTCCAGTGCTTTATTCATTGGTATAGCTGTATCCAGACTTGCGCAACGCATAACTGGAGCATCTAAATATTTGAAACAATGTTCGGCTAAATGAGCAGCTATCTCACCGCCGAAGCCGTTGGTTAAGGTGTCCTCATGTAATATTAAAACTCGCCCGGTCTTTTTTACACTGCTTTCAACAGCTTCTTTATCCCAGGGTTGTAATGAGCGCAGGTCGACTATCTCAATTGATTCTTCCGGGTGATTTTTCGTATAATCCAATGCCCAATGGACACCTAATCCATAAGTGATAATGCTGACTTTTTCACCTACCTGAACTACTCTTGCTTTGCCAATCTCTATTGTGTAAGGTTCATCGGAGATTTCCTCACTTATACTGCGGTATAGATATTTATGCTCGAAAAAAATCACCGGGTTAGGATCTTCTATGGCAGCTAATAACAAACCTTTTGCATCCGAAGGGAATGCCGGGCAAACCACTTTTAATCCGGGAGTCTTGGTAAACCATGCCTCGTTACTTTGCGAGTGAAACGGGCCTGCACCAGTTCCTGCTCCCGTTGGCATTCGTACTACCACATCTACGTTCTCTCCCCAGCGGTAATGAGTTTTAGCCAGGTTGTTTATTACCTGGTTAAAGGCACAGGTTACGAAATCTGCAAACTGCATCTCAACAACCGACTTATAACCATTGATAGATAAACCCATCGCAGCGCCCACAATCCCGGATTCACATATTGGTGTATTGCGCACCCGTTCGCGGTCAAATTCTTCTACAAAGCCCTGTGTGATTTTGAATGCCCCGCCATATTCAGCTATATCCTGCCCCATGATTACCAGCTTATCAAACTTCTGCATACCCTGGCGCAGACCATCACTTATCGCATCGATGTATCTCTTGCTTGTTTTAATGTTGGAAGGTTGTAAAGCTGAAAGGTTGAAAGATTTGTACATGTCACTTAACTCTAACTCCTGGTCTGGTACAATATCCGGTTCGCTGAATACCTTTTCAATCTCGATATCGATCATGGTGGTAAACCCTCCCCTGATCACTTTTATCGATTCCTCTGTAAGCGCACTTTCATCCAGCAAAAACTTTTCAAAGTTTGCCAGCGGATCTTTTTCTTTCCACTCATCAAACAAGTGTTGGGGCACATATTTGACTCCTGAAGCTTCCTCGTGGCCACGCATCCGGAAGGTCATGCATTCTAATAAAACAGGTCGCGGATTTTGCCTGATATCAGTTGCAATCTCATTAAGGTTATGATACACCTCCAGGATATTGTTCCCATCTATTGTTCGCCCTTCAATTCCATACCCCTTCGCCCGGTCGCTCAGTCGCTGGCATTTATATTGCTCGTTAACAGGAGTAGATAACCCATACCCATTATTCTCGATCAGGAATATCACAGGTAAATTCCAAACCGAAGCTACATTTAGCGCCTCGTGGAAGTCGCCCTCGCTTGTTCCGCCTTCCCCGGTAAAAACCAGGGTTGCTCTATTCCGCTTACCCAGTACGTCTGCCAACGCAATACCATCAGCCAAAGCCATCTGCGGACCCAGATGCGATATCATCCCAATGATTTTATATTCCTGCGTACCGAAATGAAAAGAACGGTCGCGGCCTTTGGTAAAGCCCGAAGCCTTTCCCTGCCATTGTGCCATCAACCTTGAAAGAGGGATGTCCCTTGTTGTAAATACGCCCAGGTTACGGTGCATCGGTAAGATATATTCATAAGGCTGCATGGCCAGCGTACTGCCCACAGCAATCGCTTCCTGGCCAATTCCCGAGAACCATTTGCCGATACGCCCTTGTCTCAGAAGTATCAGCATTTTTTCTTCAATAAGCCTCGGCCACAGCAAAGCCTTATAAAATGTGACTAATTTGTCATTATCGATGTTTTTCCGATCAAAAACCATAAAGCTAAACTACTGAAGTTTTTAAAACTTTGTATGTTTACATGATTTCTATCCTAATAATATGAAACATACCTATTTTCTGCTTTTTTGCCTGTTTTCACTCATCATAACTAAAGCTTCTGCACAGGAGGACTATGTCCTGTTGCCCGAAAATTTGGTTTTACACAAAGGAGATAAGCTCAATCTGCACCTGATCACTGTAAATCAATTTAACCTGACCAACGAGCTGAAATACGAAGCTTCAAAAACAGCAAAATTTAGCATTCAAAATGGTAAAAAGGAAATTGACTTATTGACTGTCGCGAAAGATAGTGCCTCACCTATCATTTCAATGCCGCTTGAATCTGATGGTCTTCACACAATTCATATGGTTAGGAAGTCGATCAATGACGATATTGAATCGGATGATTTTATAAAGTTGCTGGAAGACGAGGGATACACCCAATATGCGGAAAAGGCAAAAAACGGAAGCAAGGATAGCTTCAGGGAGAAGTATACGTGGTATTTAAAATCGCTTATCGAAGTTGAAAAAAACAGTCCTAATGGGTTTGAAAAACCATTGAATGATGAGTTTGAAATTATACTAAAAGATAATCCATACAAAGGCAGCTATGGTGATGACATTATTGCCCAGGTAAGACTCAGGGGTAAGCCGGCTGTCAATGTGGTCGTGATGTCATACATAAGAACTTTATCGGGCGCCAATGTATTTGCGCAAAAATTATCAACCGACAAAGAGGGACAGATCTATTTTAAACTGAGCAGAGAGGGTATCTATCTTTTGCGTGCTTTATACACTGAACCATCCAAAGATAAAGGGGCTGATTTTGAAACCTGGATGGCCTCTTACACCTTTGGTTTTACCAGTAGCAACGAAATGCCAAATACGTATAAGGAATTTGGATTTGGGAATAAACATTGATTTGTCCCGTAGAGACGCAATGCATTGCGTCTCTACGTTTATGCATCTTCTCTACCCCGTTCCTGCCACATTTTACTAAATGATTTATCGGCAACCTTTGGCATTTCACGCAAATGCCCCCAAGTTTTCTTAAAGAAGAGGTTCATTAACTTGTTCTTAGTTTTTCCACTGAAGAAATCAGTCAGTTTACGGCTTAGCATACCTTTTTGCCATATGGCCCAACCCCATTTTTCTCTTTTAGTAACGATGCCTTCGCTCACAGCATCGCGACGATTGAGCAGCAGCATTTTGTGTATGTCTATCTTTACAGGGCATACTTCGGTACACTTACCGCATAGACTGGAAGCATAGCTCAAATGCTTAAAGTCTTCCATGCCTTTCATATGAGGAGTTATGATGGAACCTATCGGTCCGCTGTAAGTAGTTTCATAAGTATGACCACCAATGTTCTTATAAACCGGGCAGGCATTCAGGCAAGCACCGCAACGAATACAATACAATCCCTGGCGCTGATCTTTTTGAGCAAGCAGGTTGGTACGGCCATTATCCAGCAATACCACATACATTTCCTCAGGACCATCAGTCTCATTGGGCTGACGTGGGCCGCTCAAAATGGTGTTGTATACCGTCATATTCTGTCCCGTGCCATGGGTTGCCAGCATCGGCCAAAAGGTGTCGAGGTCGGCCATGGATGGAATCATCTTTTCGATGCCAACTACAGCAATATGTATCTTAGGGAAACTAATACTCAAACGGGCATTACCTTCATTCTCGCTAATCGCAATGCTACCGGTATCGGCTATAATGAAGTTTGCACCTGTGATGCCCACCTCGGCGTGAACATATTTTTCGCGGAGCAGCTCACGGGCTTTCAGGGTTAATTGCTCTGGGGTAGCATCTATTGGGGTGCCGAAACGCTCATTAAACAGCCTGGCAATATCTTCTTTAGACAGGTGCATAGCCGGGGTAACGATATGGTATGGCCGCTGACCAAGTAGTTGAACAATATATTCGCCAAGATCGGTTTCGAGGGACTCAATATGATGACTTTCCAGGAATTCGTTTAGTTTGAGCTCTTCGGTCACCATCGATTTGGACTTCACGACGGTTTTTGCACCTGCTTTTTGGATGATATTTAATATCTCGCGGTTGGCTTCTTCCGCATCGTTCGCCCATATCACCTTACCACCTCGTTTCAGAAAATTCGATTCAAACTCTGGTAGGTACTTGTCCAGGTTTTCCATCACCTTCCACTTGATCACATGCCCTTTGCGTTTGGTATTTTCAAGATTGATGAGCCGCGATAAACCCCGGTTAACTGCCGCATCATACTTACCAATATTGTAATTGATAATACGGCGGTGATCCATATCAAACGCCTTACCTTCAGAGGCATCCAAAAACTCTTCCGCGATATGTCCCATGCGGCTAAGTTAAGGATTTTTGATCATAGAGGGAGTTGATTAAGGATTAAGTGAGTAGTTTAATCGAAACCTAATCAGGCAGTTTTCAACAGACTTACGAAGTTTTGAAAACTTCGTAAGTCTGTTGAAGTATTCTTATTTCGAAGATGGCGCAGCATCAACTACAGGGCGTTTATCCCTGTTAGCCAGTTCCCAACCGGTATAATAGGCCAGCTGAGCGCGTTTTGCTAAAAGCGGGAAATTGATCTTGCTTACTTCATCTCCTGGTTGGTGGTAATCATCATGAACACCGTTAAAGTAGAAAATGATCGGCACGCCGTGTTTTGCAAAGTTGTAGTGATCTGAACGATAATAGAAACGGTTTTGATCATTCGGATCGTCGTATTTATAATCTTGTTCAATATGAACATACTTGTTGTTCGCATCATCATTTATCTGGTGTAGCTCTTTGCTCAGCATGGCTGAACCGATAGTGTATACATAGTTCGCTGAATCCGGCTTACCGATGTACTCATAACCTACGCGACCGATCATATCGATATTTAAGTCGGTGATAGTATTAGCCAGCGGGAATACAGGATGGTCAGAATAATATTCAGATCCCAACAATCCCTTTTCTTCACCTACATTGCCCAGGAAAAGGACGCTTCTTCTTGGACCATGGCCCGCTTTCTTAGCTTCTGAAAAGGCGCGGGCAATTTCCAGTATGCCCGTGGTTCCTGAACCGTCATCGTCGGCACCATTATTAACCTTGTCTTTCGCGTTTGGATCTGAAACTAAACCGATGTGGTCATAATGTGCAGAGAAGATCAGTACCTCGTCCTTCAAATCGGTGCCCGGCATAAAGCCCAATACGTCCACAGCTTTCACATCCTTGGTATTGTTATGGATGCCTAATTTGATATTAGCTTTCAAAGCCTGAGAAGCCCCGGTTTTGATCTGATCATATGTTTTACCGATTGACTTCAATACCTGATCAGCAATTGCTGGAGTGACATTCAAAACTACTGCCTGATTAGCTGCTGGTTTAGCTGCATCAGCTTTGATGGATAAACGTGCTGCTGTTACGCTTGAGCCGAATTTTTTTAATATACTGGTAATTTCAGTATTCACGCCCAATATCAAAGCGGGGTTTTTGCTCTGTAGGTTTTTCAGTATCTGTGTACGGGCAGTTGATAAACGGTAGCTGGTATTTGGCGTTTTACCCGCTTCAGGTTTATCCTCATTCACCCATAACAATACTTTATTAGCCAGATCGGTAGTGCCTATTTCAGCATCGGTACCGTAGCCGATAAAAACAATATCAGAGCCCTCGAATGATCTATCAGCAGCAGCGCCTCTTGATGCAAAAAAGTCTTTCCCGTTAGCTACTTCCTGTCCATTAACGGAAAGGGTGATTTGGGTAGAGTTCTCAGTTAAGGGCACATCAAAAAAATAAGAGCCGTTTACAGGTGCCTGCAAGCCTAATTTTTTGAACTCGCCTGCGATGTAATCGGCAGCTTTATCAGCACCCGGTTTACCGGTTTCGCGGCCCTCAAAAGCATCCGATGCTAAAATACTCAGGTGTTTACGTGCATCTTCGGCGCTAATATACTTCGCATACTTCTGCGGATCGCCGGTGTTTTTTTGTGCATAGGCGCCCACAGCAAGGGTGAGCGTAGCAATGCATAAGGAGAGTTTTTTCATTTGCGTTTCTATGTTCAGTTAATAATTGAGACTAGAGATTAGTTAACCAGAGATCAGTGATTAGTTGCCTCCGGTTTTAGCTTAATACCTTAGCACGCTATTTTATTCACTCTGTTTGCGTGACGTCCGCCTTCAAATTCGGTAGAAAGGAAAGTCCTCACGATATTTTCGGCTTCCTCTATCGAGATGAAACGGGCAGGTATGCATACAATGTTGGCGTTATTGTGCTTGCGTGCTAACGAGGCTAATTCTTCGTTCCAGCAAATTGCTGCACGAATGCCCTGGTGCTTATTAGCCGTGATGGCAACACCGTTTGCACTTCCGCAGACCAATATTCCAAAATCAAACTCGCCATTTTCAACTGCCGAGGCAACCGGATGCGCAAAGTCAGGATAATCAGCTGATGCTGACGAATAAGTGCCAAAATCTTTCAGGTTATCTGCATTCAGCCATTTGGCAATTGCTTCTTTGTAATCAAAGCCGGCATGGTCTGCGCCAATAGCAATCTTCAGGGTATTATTCATCACTCAAATCTATTTATAAAATTTAAGCAACGAAGGTAAAGATTTTGTTAGAAAGGCGCTACGAATTATGCAGCATCCGCCTCTTCTTCACGCTTTTTCTTTCTCCTTTGAACGGCACCGGCTACCCCTATACTCAATTCGTATAGTAAGAATAATGGAATAGCAACCACGGTCATGGTCAACATGTCTGGTGTAGGAGTTACCACGGCGGCCACAATCAGGATGATCACGATCGCATACCGGCGACTTTCCTTCATAAATTTAGGCGTTAGGATACCCAAATTTGCAAGGATATAAACCAGTATAGGTAATTCGAAAACCAAGCCAGTAGCAATGGTCAGCGTAGAAACAGAAGAAATATAGGAATCTATAGAAAATAAGTTTTGAATATGAGTACTTACTGTATAACCTGCCAGGAAGTTAAGAGACACAGGTGTGATCACGAAATAGCCAAAAAGCACACCGCATATAAATAAAATAGAGGCATAGAAAACAAATCCGCTGGCGGCTTTCTTTTCCTTATCGTGCAAGGCAGGCTTTACAAACAGCCAGATTTCATACAATAAATAAGGAATGCCCAGTACTAAACCGATCATTAAAGATGAATCGATCTGCAAGGTAAACTGGCCCGCCATTTCTGTGTTGATTAACTGGATATTGATCTTGCCAGGGCACATATCCCGGTGAAGGATCTTACCCAGATCACACATCATTCTGAAAGTCCAGAAATTGGAGTTGCTGGGTGCCATGATAATGTTATCATAGATCCAGCTATAAAAAGCAAAAACAACGATAGTAAACACAACAATGGCTAATGCCGAACGTATCAGGTGCCATCTGAGTGCCTCCAAATGATCAAAAAAGGACATTTCACCTTCCAGATTCTGTCCCTTATCCTTTATTGCTTTTATTAGTTTATCACTTGTTTTGCTCATTGCCGTACAAAAATAGCATTCCGTTGTTCAGAATGCTATTTACGATTTATTTTATTACAGTGGTTTGTTTATTTAGTGAATTCAAAGGTATCCATAAACTTGGTGGTAAAATTACCCGCCCTAAAGTTAGGGTCCTGGAGTAGTTTTAAATGGAAAGGTATGGTAGTTTTAACGCCTTCAATCACAAATTCGCTCAATGCACGCTCCATGGTACTTAAAGCTTCTTCGCGGGTTTGTGCGACGCAGATCACTTTAGCGATCATCGAGTCGTAGTTTGGCGGAATGATATAGCCTGAATATACATGTGTATCGATACGTACACCATGTCCGCCCGGTGAGTGGAAATTGGTGATCTTACCCGGCGCAGGACGGAAGTTATTAAATGGATCCTCTGCATTGATACGGCACTCGATAGCGTGCATTGTTGGCTCGTAGTTTTTACCCGAGATAGGTATACCTGCGGCCACTTTGATTTGTTCTTTGATCAGGTCGAAGTTGATTACCTCTTCAGTAACCGGGTGCTCTACCTGGATACGGGTATTCATCTCCATAAAATAAAAGTTCCGGTGTTTGTCCACCAAAAATTCGACGGTACCCGCGCCTTCATATTTTACAGCTTTTGCACCTTTTATAGCCGCATCGCCCATTTTCTTCCTAAGCTTTTCGGTCATAAATGGTGATGGTGATTCTTCTACCAGTTTCTGGTGGCGGCGCTGTATGGAGCAATCGCGTTCAGACAGGTGGCAAACTTTACCATATTGATCGCCCACAACCTGTATTTCGATGTGGCGTGGATCTTCTACGTATTTTTCAAGATAAAGACCGTCGTTACCGAATGCAGCTGCCGATTCAGCACGTGCCGAATCCCAGGCCGGTTCAAATTCTTCGTCTTTCCACACCAAGCGCATACCACGGCCACCACCACCTGCAGTAGCCTTCAGGATAACGGGGTAACCAATTTTATTGGCCACACTCAAACCTTCTTTCACATCCTGCAACAAACCTTCAGAACCTGGGATGGTGGGCACACCCGCCTTTTTCATGGTCGCTTTGGCGGATGCTTTGTCGCCCATAGCATTGATCTGATCGGCAGTAGCGCCAATAAATTTGATACCATATTCTGCACAGATAGCAGAAAACTTAGCATTTTCTGACAAGAACCCATAGCCAGGATGAATCGCATCGGCATTGGTCAGTTCGGCGGCAGATATCAGGTTGGGGATATTTAAATAAGAATCGCGGCTGGCAGGAGGACCAATACATACGGCTTCATCGGCAAAACGTACATGCAGGCTGTCCCTGTCAACAGTAGAATATACAGCTACGGTTTTAATGCCCATCTCCTTACAAGTACGGATTATGCGAAGGGCAATCTCACCACGGTTAGCTATTAATATTTTTTTAAACATAGTTTTAATGTGCAGATTTGTAGATGTGCAGATGTGCAGATTATAAATGTGCTGATTGGATAATCATTTGCACATTTTCTCATTTGCACATTTGCATATTAAACAGGTTCAACCAAAAACAATGGCTGGTCGTACTCAACAGGTGAAGCGTTGTCAACCAATATTTTCACAACACGGCCCGAAACTTCTGACTCGATCTCGTTAAACAATTTCATAGCCTCGATGATGCAGATAACTGAACCCGGTTTGATCTCGTCGCCAACATTTACAAACATTGGTTTTTCAGGGGACGATGAACGATAAAATGTACCTATCATCGGCGATTTTACAGTAATCAGTTTTGAAGTATCAGCAGCAGGGGCTTCACTAGCGGCAGTTGCAGGAGTAGCAGGTGCTGTCGGAGTAGCTACTGGAGGCATGTAAACTGGCGCACCTTCAGCAGACGGAAGGTTTGCCGTAACATACGTTGGAGCCTGGTTAGTTTTTATTGTAATCTTGAAATCGTTCTGTTCAATTGAAACTTCATTTACCCCCGACTTTGAGACAAAGCGTATAAGGTCCTGAATTTGTTTGATATCCATATAGTGGAATGAATTGGTTTTGGATAAAAGATTATATCTAAAGTTATATGTTAATATGCAGATGTGCAAATATGCAGATGTGCAGATATTTTAGCCGGCTTTTTTATAGTTAGTTGTTAGCAAAATAACAAAACATATTTAATAAAGTTCAAATAAATGGTTGTACAAAATTTAAAGCATTTGCATATCTGCACATCCACTCATCTACACATCAAATTAATATGCCCATTTTAAATAGATCGAGCCCCAGGTAAAGCCGCCACCGAAAGCTGCAAGTATCAGGTTATCGCCTTTTTTGAATTTACTTTCCCACTCCCACAAGCAAAGTGGAATGGTCCCATTGGTGGTATTGCCGTAACGCTCTATGTTGATGATCACCTTATCAGCGCTTACACCGGTACGGTTAGCCGTAGCATCAATAATACGTTTGTTTGCCTGGTGCGGAACCAGCCATGCAATATCGTCTGATTTAAGGTTATTGCGCTCCATTACTTCAGCAGCCACATCAGCCATATTGGTTACCGCAAATTTAAACACGGCCTGCCCTTCCTGGTAAGCATAGTGCTCCAGCGCGTCCACTGTTTCGTGTGATGCAGGCTTCAAAGAACCGCCTGCTTTTTGATGAAGATATGCACGACCAGCGCCATCGCTTTTCAGAATGGAATCTATCACACCGTAGCCTTCTGTATTCGGCTCTAACAAAGCAGCGCCGCAGCCATCACCGAAAATGATGCAGGTTGCACGATCTTTATAGTTCACAATAGCCGACATTTTATCGCCGCCTACCACCAATACTTTTGTGTGTTTCCCGCTTTCAATAAACTGAGCTCCGGTAGCCAATCCAAAAATAAATCCTGAGCAGGCCGCCTGCAGGTCGTATCCCCAGGCATTTTTTGCACCGATCTTGTCAGCCAGTATATTCGCCGTAGCCGGGAACGGCATATCAGGAGTAGTGGTACAAAATATGATCAATTCTATTTCTTCAGCACTGATCCCTCTCTTCTTCAGCAACCCTTCAACAGCGTGTACCGCCAGGTCTGATGTCGCAAGGCCTTCGCCTTTTTGTATTCTGCGCTCTTTGATGCCGGTGCGGGTGGTTATCCATTCATCATTCGTTTCCACCATTGTTTCCAGTTCATGGTTCGTTAAAACATAATCCGGAACATATCCATTCACAGCAGTAATTGCAGCATGAATTTTATTCATTTCTATATATAGATTTTATTGAAATGCTTTTTTTATTTTATTTATCAGATCGCTCTCAAACATATCTCTCGATAAGAGCACCATGTTTTTGATCGCCTCTGGACTGGATATCCCATGCCCAACCACTACCGGTGCATTGATACCCAATATCGGGCTTCCTCCGTATTGTTCATAGTTAAAACGCCCGAAAAACTCATGCTTGAGCTTCAATTTCAAGCCCATCACATAAAATGACTCAGCCATTTTTAGCACTACGTTCCCTGTAAAACCATCGGCCACATATACATCGGCACTTTCGTTAAAAAAGTCGCGGCCCTCTATGTTTCCAATAAAGTTGAACTGTTTGTTTTCCTTCATCAGCGGGTAGGCAGCCTGGCAAAGTATATTACCTTTCTCTTCTTCCTCGCCAATATTTACCAGCGCAACACGCGGGTTTGGAATATTATAAACCGATTCTGCGAACAGGCTGCCAAGTATACCGAATTGCAGCAAGTTTTCAGGCTTGCAATCAGCATTAGCTCCCACATCCAACAAAATACCCAAACCGCCTTTCAGTTTGGGTACTATGGTTGTCATTGCAGGGCGTGATACGCCCGGTATGGCTTTTACGCTGAACATGGAACCGACCAGCATAGCTCCTGTGTTTCCTGCTGATGAGAAAGCTTGAATTCCGCCATCCTTAAGCATGCGGAAACCGACACTAATACTCGAGTCTGGTTTTTGAACGACCGCTTTGGTTGGGTGTTCGCCCATGCCGATCACCTCAGTTGTGTGTACAAAATCGAAATGGTCGGGGCTAAAGTTATTTTCATGAAGAATGGACAGGGCAACTTCCTTATCGCCTATGAGTACCAGTTTGTGGTTGCCCGACAAAGCCTTATAAGCTGCTATTGCTCCCAGCACAGTTGCCTTGGGAGCAAAATCACCGCCCATAATATCTAAGCCAATCTTCATATGAGAAAATTAAACTTAGGCCGTTGCGGTGTTTTCGATAAGGACTTTGCCGTTGTAGTATAAGTTACCGTCAACAGTATAAGCTCTGTGAGGTAAATGTACTGCACCAGTAGTTTTACAAGTAGTTAAAGTAGGCGCTTCAGCTTTGTAGTGTGTTCTACGTTTTGCTGTCCTTGATTTTGAGAATTTCCGTTTTGGATGTGGCATAACTTCCTAAATTATCATTTAAATATTTTTCAAAACGTCCCACCTTGGGTCCGTTTTGTCATCTTCACCGCCTTTTGCCGATAGCTGATTTAATCTTTCGATCATCTCCTTATCGCAATAAGACGTGTTCCCCTCGTCGTTGCAAACTGCTATAAAAGGAGCCGCAACATTTATGTATTCATATATCAAACCCGCAATATTGATCTCGTGATCATTTTTTGTCAGGGTGATGATTTCTTCGTCTTCGTCAATTTCCTCTTCGGCAAATTTGGCGATCTGCTGCTCATGAACATCAACAGGCTGCGGATATTCGGCCAGGCATTTGTCGCATGTCATCGTGATGGTTCCATAAATATGGAAACTCAAAATGAGCATGGTTTCCTGCTTGTCCAAGTCCACTTTGCACTGAAGATCAGCCTTTTTGACGATGGAGTAGTCCATTTCATCAAAAAATTCGTCTTTGATCACATAGTCAAAATAGTGCTTCCCCAGCTTGAGGCCGGTAAAAGGAATCGAATATGTTTTGAGCGATTTCAATGAGCGACAATTAGCCCGCAAATGTAGGGAAAAATCCTAAATGTGGAAAAAAAAGTTGAAAATGGAAAATGAGGGTCAATTAAACATTCTAATGGGGTAGAAATAGGGAAGTATTCGGATAGCTAAGCTTCAAAGCTTGTCAATTAATTGTTACCTCTTGTATTGAATTAATAAATTTAAATCCAATTAAACATGAACGCAAATAGAGAGTTTCCTCTATAATAAAGAAAAGTAGAAGTAGTTTAATCCCTATCCCTGCTCAACTTTGCGATAGTAAGCGGATTTTCAGTCAACACCGCGGTCTCTCTGCGATGTTTTACAATATGAAGCGCCGTAAATATCGCCTCGCGGAAGGAAATTTCAGAAGCCTGGTTTTTCCCGGCAATATCATAAGCTGTCCCGTGATCTGGTGAAGTGCGGACAAAATTCAACCCTGCAGTAAAGTTCACGCCCGACTCAAACGATATCTGTTTAAACGGTATTAAACCCTGATCGTGGTACATGGCCAGCACTGCGTCAAATTGCATATAGGTGCCATTGGCAAAAAATCCGTCTGCTGAGTATGGACCAAATGCCAGTATATCGTTAGCGCGTGCTTCTTCAATAGCAGGTATGATGATGTCTTTTTCTTCAGTGCCTATTAAGCCGTTGTCGCCAGCATGCGGGTTCAACCCTAAAACAGCGATCCTTGGTTTTTGTATCCAGAAGTCCTGGCGTAAACTGGTGTCCATTAGTTTAAGCTTGGCTAATATCTTATCAACAGTGATTGAACTTGCTACCGTATTTAAAGGAATATGACCAGTTACCACACCAACCCGCAGGGTATCGCTTACCAAAAACATCAGTGATTCGGCTGCGCCTGCCTTTTCCTGCAGATATTCAGTATGCCCAGGAAACTTGAACTCTTCGCTCTGAATGTTGTCCTTATTAATAGGTGCGGTTACTAAAGCATCTATCTCGCCACTTACTAAATCTGCAGTAGCGCGTTGTAAGGATAATAATGCATATTTTCCGCCTGTTTCGTTGATCGTGCCCAGGTCGATCTTCACATCTTCTTCCCAGCAATTTATCATGTTGGGTTTGCGGTGCTGAGCTTGTGAAGCGTTGTTGATCACGTTAAAATTCAACTCCCCGGCATTGACTGTGCGACGGTGAAATGAAGCCACTTTGGTATGCCCGTAAACTATCGGAGTGAAATATTCATAGATATGGTTGTCAACAAGGGTTTTGATGATCACCTCAAGCCCGATCCCGTTAACATCACCTATACTGATACCTATTTTTAGTTTTTCTGACACGATAACTCCGATTTTAATATGACTACACCGATTGTTGGTTTTTCAAACGCCACGCACCCTGCGCCAACCGTCCCGCACCTACAAACATACAAATAAAAGATTTTAGACTTATAATTCCGGATTAAAGGACAAATATGACGTAATTTGCGGAAATAATTGAATGAATAATGTCGTTGGTAAGAGCAAAAAAGCATCTTGGTCAGCATTTTCTTACTGATAAAAACATAGCCGCTAAAATAGTTGACAGTTTGCAGTTGGCAGTTGGCTATAACGAGGTGCTTGAAGTTGGGCCGGGGATGGGTATCCTGTCCGATTTTCTTTTACAGCGCACCGACCTGCAAACTTACCTGATCGACATTGACACTGAATCCTACGAATTCCTTCAAAAAAAATATCCTCAATTAGGCGAGCGCCTGATCAATGACGATTTCCTGGAGATGGATTTTGGCAAGATATTCCATAAGCCTTTCGGCATCATCGGAAATTTCCCTTATAACATCTCTTCGCAGATATTATTTAAAGTACTGGATAATCGTCAGCAGGTAGTTCAGGTAGTGGGCATGTTTCAAAAGGAAGTTGCTGAGCGCTGCACCGCTAAAGCCGGGAGCAAAGAGTATGGCATCCTGAGCGTATTCCTGCAGGCTTATTATAAAGTAGAGTATTTGTTTACCGTAAAGGCTGGGGTATTTAATCCGCCGCCAAAAGTATTGTCGGCTGTTATCCGCCTTACGCGTAATGATGCGGAAAAGCTGGACTGTGATGAAAAACTATTCTGGCAGGTGGTGAAGGCCGGATTTAACCAACGCCGCAAAACACTCAGAAATGCATTATCATCATTGATCAATAAAGAGAAGATGGCTGATGAGCCCATGCTTGAACTGCGTGCTGAACGGTTGACGGTGAAAGATTTTGTTAGTTTGACGAATAAGATTGCTGAAAGTAGATGAAGTGATTTTAATTATCAAACTCAATTAATTCTCCATCTTCTTGTGAAGTATACCATCTGTTTCCAAAATAATAGTATGTTTCGCTGCCCAAAATAATTTCAGGAAAATTACCAGGTATCTTGTTTTTATGATTTTTATGATTTTTCAAAAAGGTACTAATGAAAGTATCATACCTATCTTTTTTTATACTATAGAATACATTCCGGCTCAGATCGAAATTTAAAATACTCAAATTATCGTATTTATAGTTCTTTTCAGGACGAGACTTGGAATTAAAATCATCATGGATATTTACCTTTAAGATGTAGCTGCCTTTATCATTCTTATCGATTTTTATTTTTATATTATAATCACCAGTTGCGTCGTCACCAATTTCAGACTGCGTATATCTGAGTACATGCATAGCCTCGTATAATTTATTATTTCGAACACATAATATTAAAACGTTTCCAAGAGCATATCCTGTTCCTCCTCTAACCTCGTACTGTATTTGTATGAATTTACCACCAAGAATATCTATCTCAGGGGTTACGCCCCAAAAGTCTTCTATTTTTATGGTATCCGTTAAACAGTTGATTTTTAAAACCCTATTTACATAGTCAGGTATAATCTTTACTTTTTGTTTTCCTCCATCCAGAGATTGAATGGTTAATATTTTTGTATCCTTTCTACTAGCTTTCGCTTCTAAAATCTTTAGGTCATCCTGTGCAATTGAAATATTTCTAAACAGAATAAAGGTTATCGAGAAGATTAAGGTTATAGGCCGGGTCATTTGACAGTAATTTGTAGCATAAATTTAAGTGGATTTGAGAAGTGATTTATTAAATGCATAAAATATTTCCTGTATATCGATAAGTTTGTGCCTGATGAGTAAAAACATATTAATTGTCGACGACATCCACCCTATATTTATAGAACAGGCCGAAGCGATGGGTTACCATTGCGATTATCAGCCTACTATAAAACCCGACCAGGCTTATGAGATCCTCGGCGGATATGAAGGACTGGTAATACGCTCAAAATTTTTAGTCGACCGCAAGGTGCTTGATCTGAGCAAAAAGCTGCAATTTATTTGCCGCGCTGGGGCAGGGATGGACAATATCGATGAGAATTATGCCATAGAAAAAGGCATCAAGCTAATTAACGCTCCTGAAGGTAATATGGATGCAGTTGGAGAGCATGCGGTAGGTATGCTGTTGAACCTGATGAACAATTTTAACCACGCCGATGCAGAAATACGCGAAGGTATTTGGAAACGTGAGGCAAACCGGGGTTATGAGTTGAAAGGCAAAACCGTAGGCATTATTGGTTATGGCTTTATGGGCGGAAGTTTTGCGAGGAAGCTTGCGGGGTTCAGCGTGAATGTGATCGCCTACGATAAATATAAAACTGGCTTTAGCGATCAGTATGTCCGCGAGGTAAGTATGGAAGAAATAGTGAAATTGGCCGATGTAGTAAGTTTCCACATCCCATTAACCCCTGAGACCAATGGAATAGTGGATGATGAATACCTTTTTCATTTCAGGAAGCCAATTTTTCTGTTGAATACTTCTCGTGGGAAGGTGGTTAAAGTACAAGCTGTTCTAAATGCAATAAAGCAAGGGAAAATATTAGGCGCTGGTTTGGATGTGCTTGAAGTGGAGAAGTTTCCGGCGTTGGGGGAACAGTCGTGGTATGAAGAGTTAAAGCAGTCGGGCAAGGTATTGTTGACGCCGCATGTAGCTGGCTGGACGTTTGACTCGTATCGCCGCATCAGCGAAGTAATGGCCGAAAAATTGAGTAAACTAAACACCTGATTTCAACCGCATGTGGGAATTAATCGCTTAAAAAAATTTGGATATTAAAACTTAAATCACTTATCTTCGTTTTACTTGAAAGCAAGACTATAAAGGCGGTTGCCGATATAGTCTTGTTTGTTTTTATAAGCAACCGCGTCCTTCGAAAATGGAGGACGGTTTTTTTTGGTATCAATTATTAAACTAAAATATTAATACAGCGTTATGGCAGAGGTAGCATATTACACCAAGGATGGCTTGGATAAGTTAAAAGAAGAATTACAACAGTTAAAAACTACCGGAAGGGCAGCTATTGCCAAAGCTATTGCCGAAGCGAGAGATAAAGGCGACCTTTCTGAAAACGCGGAGTACGATGCCGCGAAGGAAGCACAAGGCCACCATGAAACAAAAATTGCCAAAATGGAAGAACTGCTTTCAACAGCCCGCTTGCTTGACGAGAGCAAACTGGATGCTTCTAAAGTGTTGGCATTATCTATCGTAAAGATAAAAAACATAAAGAACGGTGCCACTATGAGCTACCAGCTTGTATCAGAAAGTGAAGCCGATATGAAATCAGGTAAGATATCTGTGAGCTCGCCCATTGCAAAAGGCTTGCTTGGTAAAAAAGTAGGTGAGAAAACCGAAATTACAGTACCTGCAGGTACAATGGAGTTTGAAATTCTGGAAATTAGTCGCTAGGTAATGATTGATTGAGTTGATTAGGTTAGACTAAGTTGAATAAGTTTATATGCCCAATAACTCAATTTAACCTAATCAACTTACTCACTTAATCAACTCAAAAGATGACAATCTTTTCTAAAATAGTGGCTGGTGAAATTCCCGCTTACAAGGTAGCTGAAACGATAGACTACCTGGCCTTTTTGGACATCAGCCCGTTGGCTGAGGGGCACGTTTTGGTGATCCCGAAAAAGGAAGTTGATTACCTATTCGACCTGGATGAGGAGTTGTATACCGGTCTGCAAATATTTGCGAAGATCGTTGCTACCGGTTTGAGAAAAGCTATTCCGTGTAAAAGGATAGGAGTGGCGGTAATCGGTTTGGAAGTGCCACATGCACATATCCACCTGATCCCGATGAATAGTGTAAGCGATCTTAATTTTTCGCGTCCAAAATTAAGCTTCACGCCTGAGCAGTTGCAGGCTACTGCGGATAAAATAAGGGAAGCGTTAAGAGAAGAGTAACTCCCACATGTCTCAAATAGTTATCGGCGACTACACAGTAGAACTTTCAGTATTTCCTTTTAGAAAATATTCTGAAGCTGATAGTGAAGAAAAATACGACCGTATATATTTAGAAGAAGGTGAATATTCCTTCACAACTATGGTCGCTATCAAAGTCAGCTCGACTAATAATATCCTAAAAAGTGCACTTATCGCAGCCAATGGCGGCGGGACGGGAATCTTTGAAAAAAGCTTTCTTACTGAACCTGATAGAATCATTATTTGCTGTTCTGACAGCGTATTTTGTTTGTCGGTACCTGATTTATCTCTTATTTGGAAAACCAAAGCTGATTGGGCGACCTGTTTTGAGATCTTTAAATATAAATCTGATTACATTGTGCATGGTGAACTGGACATAACCCGCTTAGGTCATGATGGACAAATAATCTGGCAACAAAGCGGGGCAGATATCTTTGTATGTTTAGACCCAAAGGTAGCTGAGTTTACGCTAACCGATCAATACATCTTTGCAACTGACTTTGAAAACCGAAAATACCAATTTGATTACGATGGTAATATAATAACCTAACCAAGACGCGATGCATCGCGTCTCTACTTTTTGGATACTATGCGACTGGCGTTATCTTTTACAAAAGTCTCCCATCCTGAATATGATTTTTTCTTGCTGGTTTTTCCTGTTGATGTTCCGATCTTTTGAAACGAATGGCAAACCGCAACCGCGAGTCCATCTGTTGCATCTAAAAATTCCGGCGTTTCTTTAAACTTTAACAGGTTTTGCAGCATGGCAGCTACTTGTTCTTTGGTGGCATTGCCGTTGCCGGTTATCGACTGTTTTATTTTACGCGGTGCGTATTCAGTGATCTCAATATTGCGTGATAACGCCGCTGCTATAGCCATGCCTTGCGCGCGGCCAAGCTTCAACATTACTTGTATGTTTTTTCCGTAAAATGGCGCTTCAATCGCCAGGCAATCCGGGTGGTAATTATCTATCAGTGCGACAGTTTTTTCAAATATCCGCTGGAGCTTCAGCATATGATCGTCCATATTCTCCATCTTCACTACACCGAGGCTTATCAGTTCGATCTTAGAACCGGTTTCCTTCAGCAAGCCATAGCCCATCACCGCTGTTCCCGGGTCGATGCCTAATATGATACGTTCTTTATTGTTAAGTTGCTCCATTTACACAAATTCGGCTGGGTGTCATACTGAGCTTGTCGAAGTGGCGCGCGTAGAGGCCCCACCCACCATGCTTCGAGTGCCTCAGCATGACACCCTATTTGAAGCAAAACTAAACTTATCCGGCGTTATTTTGAAGTATACTTAAATATTCCTCCCGGCTTATCATTCTTGCACCCATTGATTCCAAATGTTCGGTATAAACCTGGCAGTCTATCAGCTTATATTTATCGGTATTGCACAGGCTGATCAAAGCCACTTTGGAAGCATTACTCACCTTGCTGAACATACTTTCACCACAAAACACTTCGCCGACTTGTACACCATATAATCCGCCAACCAATTTTTCATCTTTCCAAACTTCAACTGAACGGGCATGACCTTCCTTGTGCAGTCTGATGTAGGCTTGTTTCATATCATCGGTTATCCACGTACCGTCCTGACCTTTACGACCGGCGGAAGAGCAAGCATCTATTACATCAGCAAAATTCTGATCCGAAGTCACCGTAAAGCGGTCAGATTTCAAAACCTGGCGCATGCTTTTAGATACTTTTAATTCATTAGGGAATAATACAAACCGTTCGTGCGGGGAGTACCATAATATTGGCGTATCATCATTGTACCATGGAAAGATACCATTTTGATACGCCAATAAAAGGCGGTTGGTCGATAAGTCGCCCCCGACAGCCAGCAGACCGTCTTCTTCTGCCAGCGACGGGTTGGGGAATATTATGCGCCTGTCGAGCCTGAATATCATCAGGCAAATTTATGCCTTCTTTTTTATCACCAGTTTTTTATTCTGCGCTTTCGCAACCGCATCCATGTACTGCTGCATTTCGGTGTATTTAGCTGCAGGTATAACGTGATTATTTAAAGTGAATTTAGCTGTGCTTACTACCTGGTTTTTTTCCTTGTTATATGCGTAGTTTAACTCATAATTACCATAGGTGAACTTTAAGCTTGCATTTACCGGCAGCGTTTCTACCTCAAATCCTTGCGGAAGATCAATAGTTGTGGTGCAAGTTTTTATCCGCGGAAAATCCCAATAATAATCAGTCTTTCTTTTTTCAAGTATAGGCGCTTTACCATCCCATAATAAAAATGCAAGAGGCCGGTAAAATTGCTTATCACCAGCCTTTACATCACAAAACTGATCGTATTCAAGGTTAAGATCCACTTCCTTTATTCCGTTTACGTCTTTATCTAACTTAAAATCAAATGAAGAAGGTTGCTTGATTTTCAGATCACGCAGCAAAAATTCTTTTTGATCATCCATTTTTATAGCACCCATCCCTAAATACATTTCCCTGTATTCACCCGTACTTAATATTTTAATCTGGGTTTTTGCACCGCCATCTGCATCTAATATGATGTGCGCTTCGCTATTAAATTGGTTTTCCTGTGATGTGCTTTTAGGTGTATTAACCAGTTTGCCTCCATCTTCTGTAATAAGTAGCGCGTTCCTGTTTTCAGTGAATGACCCTAAAACGCCAAATGGCATTGTATTACTCGTGCATTCAAGCCAGGTGGTATCGTTTTTTAGTGGCACACATAAAATGATGTGATTGAATGGATCATAAGGGAACGAATAGTTTGCAGGCTCTTCATTTGCTCCTGCATTTATTTCGGCATAATATGAATTAATGTCGATTGCTTTTAATAAACTTCGCATGTAATTGGACAATGCCTTACAATCGCCATATTTTTTATCATCTACAAATGATGCCGGAAAGGGTTTTAAGCCACCAATACCAAGTTTTATATTCACATATCGCATGCTTTGCTGCATATATTTATATAAGAACTTTACCTTCTCTTTATCCGTCTTGATGGTATCCGTCATTTTTTTGATTTCAGCAATTCTTTGCGGACTTAGTGTGCTTACATCAGCATTTAAGGCTTGCTGCCATTTTCCATAATTCTGCCAGGTATTAATTTCGCCCGGCAATCCAAAAAATTCAAACTTATCCTGCAAAAACTCAATCTCAGGTATAACACGCCATGACATTGCCCCTTCTTCGAGCTTAAAAGCCTTTAAATTTGAAACTGTCCACGAATAAACGACCCGGTTATCCCCACTACCCATTTGCGGCTTCACCGAAGTATTCTTATTCAGATAACGGAACCCGGCGTTTGAAGCTACACTAAGCCGGCAAATAGAAGTTTGAACGCTTTGTTCAGGTTCCTGAATGGTCCAACCACCTAAATTTATTAAGCTGTTTCTATCTATTTCATAGACCATTTCGACAGTTGTAGGGTAGGCGGCAATGGTGTGTCCAATTACTTTAATTCGATCATCCGTTACCAGGGCCTCACCCTCGTGGGCCGCATGTTCATACAGATCACTCTTATGATATTTCTTGATAAGGTTGCCTGTTGCGTCATATATACGCATTTCAAATGCAGTTACGGCACTGAACTTTTTATTGTACGGCAAAATAATTTCAGCCTCATCATTCCCTTTCTCATTTAAAACAGTGACTACACTATGCACTTTGTACACCTCTTTCCCCGGTCCCTGTACATCGTACTCCTCCAGTTTATAACGCAATACCGAATTAGCGTCTATTTTTAGTGAATCAGCAATTTTAGAAGCTATATAAGCATCTCTCGGAACATTATCTTGGCAATATGCCTTTGCAAAAGTTAGGAGGCTAATTACCAGGATAAATAACGATTTCTTTATACTACTATTAATAAACATTGATTATCCTTTCTTTAATATGATCTGTTCATTCAGCATTTGATGCATTTGCTTAAAGAATTCGTGAAAATCAGTATAATCCTCTTTGGGGTATTGAATTTTATTATAGTTGATAGAATATCGCACTATGATAGTACCCTCCTGTTCAGCCACCAGTCGCTTAAAACTCACGCCTTTGTCGGGCATTACAATCGTAACGCTTTTTGGTAATGCATCGATTTTATAGCCTGCCGGAATTTTATACATGCCGCTCACAGAATAATTTCTCAAATAACTAAAGTCAATATCTGTCATGCGTTTTTCGCTTAAAAACGGGTTTGTTTTTAGCGAGGTAAACAGATTTGGGTTCAAATAGATATAGTTTTCATCTGATCCCGCAAGATCAAGACTAAACTCAACATTTTGCAGTAAAGGCAGGCTATCCACCTCCATATCCTGCATTTTTAATGACGATACCTTAAGATTATTATCATTGTCGCGCAGGTAATCGATATATTTTTTTTCGCCGTCTGTTTTATATTTTTCTATTGAGCTGATCTTATTATAACCGGTGCTGCTTATTTGCGCTGTGCCTGTCAATTTGCCATCCGGTTTTATATCCCCGGTTACAAAAACTACTTGTCGCACCGGCACATCATTATGCAGAAAAACCATATCATACTTATTTGATTTTTTATCGATCCAAAGCCCGGATGAGTTCAATAACTCAGATGGCGTTTCGTTATACAAATTGTATTTGTTGGTGGCGTCCAGCACATAACGTTTAGTGCTGTCGACAGGGATATAAGCTACGGCTCTATTAAACTGTACCGTTGAAGTATAAAATGGCAACACTTTTCCATGTTCCTTTGTACTTACCACCATAGGATATACCTCCAGGCCACTTTCTTTAAGTAAGTGATAAAGTATCAGGTTCACTTCGGCCGAATTTCCTGTTTTGTTCTCCCATGCCCGGTATGTTCCATCAATAGTATACCACTCATCCTTACCATTCCACTTCATAGCATTTTTTACCTCATTGAAAACATATGCAATTTTTTCATCATTGGTTTTTAATGCTTTTGCCTTGCTGATGATGGCATCCTCATTATTTAGTTTTCGTCTGAGCTGACCGCCAAAATCTTCATCTTCTATTAATCTGCCGCCTACTTTAGCCCAGGTATTTGTTCCTGTATGAACGAATCCGCCTATCGGCCTGACAGAAACTAACTGATACCGTATTTCCTGTACGTTGTCGCGGAACGATGACATGAAAGGCTCATCAGGCAACGAAGGAACATTAGCCATTGCCTTTGTTTCTACTTCAAGAGTGTATGGATAAGATCCTGTATTGTCAACTAAGCTTCTGCCTTCAGCACTATGTGTATTTTTTACTAACGGGTATGTTAGGTGAGGCTGCTCCCTGAAATAAAATATATCAGGTATCCCTGTTGTGTACTCGCTGTATCTAACAGGAATTTTATCCTGAAACTCCCAGTCAGGGATCGAAAAACTATTATTTGAATTAAAGTTGTATTTATACTCAATTATACTACCCGATTTAACATTCGGCATAGTAAACGTTATTTCGTTGCGCCACTTATCAATAGCTTTAGTGTAGATCAATTTTTTATCCAGTTTGGTGATCTCTATTTTACCATCAACCAAATTGATAGTTTCAGCCTGGATGCCTGAAATATACTCTAAGTGATTACCGCCATAATACGATATATGTATGTCGGCTGCGCTCTTTCCATTGTCATTAAAAATTTTAATACGCCGGTGCACTTCGTTTGTAATAGTTCCAAGATCGCCTCCATAATAAATGTTGCCTTTATCAATAAGCACTTCTGCATTTGCATCTTTTTCAAAATCGCAGGCTTTCATTTCAAGGTCAGCCTGGTCAACTTTGCCATAAGGTTGTGGAGTTGGCACAG
>Ga0207645_10000317_pt1 | contig 40324 bp, 27 predicted proteins | sample KBSM53metaG_FD_184331 | JGI IMG/M metagenome (GOLD analysis project Ga0207645, IMG submission 184331) | Miscanthus rhizosphere microbial communities from Kellogg Biological Station, Michigan, USA - KBS M5-3 metaG (SPAdes) (version 2) | ecosystem: Host-associated > Plants > Roots > Rhizosphere >...
CTCCGCCAAAATGGACCGTGGAAAATGCTAATGCTGCAAGCGGAAGTTCAGGGACGGCCGCAGCCAAAAGCTCAGTGGCAAAGTCCGAAGCGACGCCAGGCTCCAGTCTAGATGCGTTGCAAAGGGGCGAGGCAGCAGGCGGCGGGCCTATGAAGGACATCAACTTCAATTTTGATAGTGCCGATCTTTCTCAATCAGCACGCGCAATCCTGAAAGAGAATGCCGACTGGCTCAAGGGAAATCCTGCAGTGCGAGTGCAGATCGAGGGGCATTGTGATGAGCGTGGCGCGGCGGATTACAACATGGCGCTCGGTGCAAAACGCGCTCAAGCCGCGATGGATTATCTGGCGACGTTAGGGGTTGCAGCCAATCGGCTGTCGACCATCAGCTATGGCGAAGAAATTCCGGTATGTAGGGAGCACACGGAAGACTGCTGGGCAAAGAATCGCCGCGCAAGATTTGTCGCCGCGCAGACCAAACCAACTTCCTGACCTTCAAATAGAATCTTTCAGTGGCTAATGAAGGCCTGTGCCGCCGTGGCACGGGCCTTTTTTTACGCCGCGAGTGGCTGCGCTTGCATTAAGTGAGAGCTTGCTCAAATCGCGTTTTCGGTCATTAGCCGATCCCGCCGATTTCAAGGTCCCTTACCAAGTAACGCGACTGCCTTTAAGCGAAGAGCTTTAAAGTCTCCGGGGCAAACAATTCGTTTACGGCAAATTTTCTTTGAGTCAGACCTTGTTCATTTGAATACAACGTCGCGGCTTCTAACGTCGCTAGATTTTTGCTGACACCGTACGGATAAAAATCGGCGCCGAGAACTTCTCGAGCATATTCCAGATCTAAATGTACCCAAGGTAAACAGGACAATCCTTCGGCATAGCCTTCGAAGGACAAATGCTTTGCGGTTTCGAATGCCTCGGTGAGACGGACAGCCAGGCCGGGATTTTTTTCGTAGACGGCGCGCCGGATCACGACCATATGCATGATCGGAAAAATTTTGGTCTGCCGATAGTATTCGGCTTCGACGGCACGAGCATTGGCAAATAGTCGCTTGATTTCTGGCACTCCCTTAAGAAAGCCGCGCGGAGGAGAGGTCAACGCAACAGCATCCAGGTCGCCCGCCTCGAGCAAATCGTCGAGGCTCTGATTTTTGCTGATATTATCGAGCCGTACGCCCGCGGGAATTTCGATCGAGACGTGCTCCGAGCGACGGCGAAACCAATGAACGTCTTGGGGCATGACGCCGTATTGATGCTGCAAGAAACCGCGCACGAAGAGCAGCGCCGTCATGGAATAGTCGGCGATGCCGATTCTTTTGCCCTTCAGGTCTTGCGGCCTCTGAATGCCTGACCGGGTATTGATCCAGATATACGCCTGGCGAAACACGCGCGATGGAAAGACCGGAATCGCGATGAAGCGCCGATCGTTTTTGCCCAGCGCAATCATGTAATTGGACAGCGACATTTCCGAGGCGGCGAATTCTTCATCGTGAAGCATCCGTAAAAAGATCTGCGACGGCGGAGAGATATTGACAAATTTGAGGTCGACACCATCGATTTTGATCCTGCCGTCCGCCAGAGGGCGCGTATGGTCGTAATCGCGGCAGGCGAGCGTAATCGTCTGAGTCGTCATGATCCCTCCGTGGCGGTGCGTCGAATTTAGGTGGAACTCAAGCGGCAAGTCAAATGGCACGCTGTAGACAGTTTTTCGCAGATGAGTTAAAGCCAATCGCTGAAGGCGAGCGCGTTAGGCGTGGCAGCAGTTTGTCATCCCATGCGGGTTATGCAGCGGATGCGCTCAACGGGATACGAGTAGCCATGAATCTGCAGAAAAAATTTCTGAGTGCGCTGCTTGCGGCATTTCTGCTTGTTCCCGCCGCTGTCCAGGGACTGGATAAGGTGCGCGTCAGTGGCGGCGGCATTACTCCGTTGCATGCAATCATTTGGGTGGCGAATCATGAAGGGCTGTTCAAGAAATATGGCTTGGAAGTGGAATACCTCACCATGAACAGTGGCACACTGGGAGTGCAGACGCTCTTATCCAACGATAGCCAATTTCTCTTTTCCACGGGCGCCCTGGCGGTCACCGCCGACTTACAAGGCGCGGATATCGCGATGATTACCGGCGGTTTCAACCTTTTTGCGTTCAAACTCGTATCTCGTCCCGAGATCAAAAGCATGCAGGAGCTCAAAGGCAAACGCATTTCCATCAGCCAATTCGGTTCAGCAACGGATTTTGCGGTGCAGGCGAGCTTGGAGAAATTTGCGCTTGATCACAAGCAGGTGACTGTCATTCAACTCGGTGCCAGCGCCAATCGCCTGACGGCTTTAAGCAACGGCTCCACAGAAGCCACACTTTTTACCGAGCCGATCGCCACGATGGCGCTCAACAAGTACAAAATGAACCTGCTGCTCGACATGGCAGAAGCCGGCATGCCTTATCCGCAAAGCTGCCTTATGATCAAGCGCAGTTATTTAGACGCGAACCGCGACAAGGCGACGAATTTCGTCAAGGGCATGATCGAAGGGATGTTTCTCGCCCAGAGAGATAAAGCCATGACCGTACGGACCATAAAAAAGTACATTCGCGCCGATGATGAGGTTTACGGTATCGGCTACGATTACTTTCTTGGCAAGCATGCGGAAGACTTGCTGAGCATGCCCGATCGCAGGGGCGTCGAGTTGGTCATCCGGCAGTTAGCGAAGACAAATCCTAAAGCCAAAGGACAAACCCCGGAAACGCTCAGGGTCTTTGAACCGAGTATCCTCGAAGAAATCAAGAAGAGCGGATTTATTGACAAGGCACGGAAATAGTTTCTCTCCGCATCGATCTGCTCAGCATGTTAGATACTTCGCGGCCGCTAAGTAAAAAGTCCGCTCATGCTTCGACATGCTCAAACGAGCGGGTTTAGCTGTTTCGTTCATCCTGAGCAAAGTCGAAGGACGAACGCCGGGTTTTCACAGACTTCGCCGCTCGAGAAGACAAAATTGGGTGAGTTATGCATGCGTACACTACAAGCGAAAGGGACTTATGAAACAAATCCGTTTTGAGTTGATCGGTTTCATGTGCGGCTTAGCTTTGTGCTGCGTTGTCCCGCGAGCATACGGGGCTGCGGATGCGGTACCGGTGCGCAAACTGCGCGTTGCCATCACCTCGTTGTCGGGATCGATGGCCGTGCCTTGGCTCGCACGCGAAGCGGGAATTTTCAAGAAATACGGGTTGGAAGTAGAAGTCATTGCGACTCCCAGCGGCGTTGAGGGGATGAACGCTTTGATTGCCGGTGAAATCAATTTTCTGCAGATCGCCGGCGCGACGACTGTCAGCGCAGCGGTAGGTGGCGCCGACGTCATCGTGATTGGCACGACTATCGGGACGCTCGTGCAAAGCCTAATGGTTCGCCCGGAAATCGAAACGGCTGAACAGTTGCGCGGCAAATCCATCGGCATCAGCCGGTTCGGCACGACCATCGACACCGGAGCGCGCATCGCGTTGCGCCATTTCGGACTGGTGCCCGAGAAAGATGTCTCGATCGTCCAGATCGGTGCCGTCGAGTCCATTGTGCCTGCGATGGCCGGAGGGCGCGTGCAAGCCGGTATTCTGTCGTACCCGGCGATCGGACGCGCGCGCAAGCTCGGCTTTCACGAGCTGCTCGATATTGCCGGTTTGAATCTCCCTTACGCGTCCACGGGCATTACGACACGCGGCGAGGTGATTCGGAAGGAACCGGATTTGGTGCGCAGGTATATGATGGCGCAAGTGGAAGCGATCGCGCGCATGAAGCGTGATCGGGCGTTCACGATGGGCGTGATGAGCAAATTCTTGCGCACCAACGACCAGGAGCAACTCACGGAAGCCTACGACGTGTATGCCAACAAGTACTTAATGAAGGTGCCGCTGCCGACCGTGGAGGCGATCAAAGCGGTGCTCGAAGAACTCGAATCGCGAAGTCCCAAAGCCAAGGGGCAGGATCCTAAGCGGTTTTTCGATGACCGCTTCGTGCGCGAGCTGCAAGCAAACGGTTTTATCGATGCACTTTATCGCTGAGTGTTTTTGAGCGTCCCGAGACGACTCTCGCAGAAAGCCGAGCCACGACAGGAAACGATTAGGTCGGATCGATGCCGACGGTTTCACCGCTGGGATCCGCAATGACTCCGCGTGCAATGAGTATCGGTCGGGCGGCGGCGGCCAAGCGTGGAAGTTGGCGCGCGAACAGAAGCCCTGCCAAGGCACATCCAGTCCCTCCAACGGCCACAACCAAAGGCGCGCCGATGCGGTCCGAAGCCCAACCCGCAATCAAACTTCCGAACGGTGCCATGCCCACCAACATCATAGAAAAGAGACTCATCACTCGGCCGCGCATCGCGTCTTCGGCGAGAGTCTGGAGAGCGGTATTGCATGCGGCGATTTGCACCATCCAACCCATTCCGACAACGATCAATAGCAAGAGCGAAAGCCAAAATAGGTTCGATAAACTGAAAGCAATCAAACCGACGCCGAATCCCATGGTCGCAATTGCTATCACGCGACCGAGACCGATGACAGACTTTCGCCGCGCAAGTCCGAGAGCCCCGGCGAGCGCCCCGAGCCCGACTGCGCCCATCATGAGGCCTAAGGCATCGGCGCCGCTCTTATAGATGTCCGCCGCAAAAACTGGCATGAGCGTGATGTAGGGCATTCCCATCACGCCGACGATACTAAGAAGGATCAAGACGTCGCGTATGGGAACGGTGTCCCGGGTGTAACGAAATCCGTCGCGAAGCGACTGGGCCAGAGAAATCGGTTTTGTCGAGGCGATCTTTGCGGGAGCAAATCTCATCGCCAGCAGAGCGATGATCACGGCAAGATAACTGATCGCATTTATCGAAAAGCAAGCCCCCTCACCTACAGTGGCAACCACCAGACCGGCGATTCCCGGTCCGATAATCCGGGCGGCGTTGATCATCGAGGAGTTGAGCGCCACCGCGTTGGCCAGGTCATCGACCGAGACGAGCTTGTGAACCAGCGCTTGACGTGCAGGCATGTCGAACGCACTCACCACGCCGAGAACGGCGCCCAGAACAATGATGTGAACAGGCTGAACCCAGCCTGACAAAGTCAATCCCGCCAAGAGGACCGCTTGCGTAAGCGCCGCGGTTTGCGTCCAGACCGCCACCCGATGCGCTGAATATCTATCACTCACGACGCCGCCGATGGCGCCAAGGACGAAAACCGGTATTTGCGTGGCAAACCCGACAACTCCAAGCAAGGTTGCGGAGCCAGTAAGGCGATAAATCAGCCAACTCTGCGCCACTTGTTGCATCCAGGTGCCGCATACCGAAACCAACTGGCCAGTCAAATAGAGGCGATAATTGCGATGGCGCAAAGAGCGCCATAGCGGCGAGTTACCAAACCCAAGCCATTGCATGATAAAAATTCAGGACCGGCAACTGAATCCGTTGCCAAGGCAATTACGGAATTATCACACGTGCAAGAACGAAAACGAAGTCCCTAAGCTGAAAAAGGAGCTTTAACCGCTGTGCCGCCGCATTCAGAGAACGCTCATTGGAACAAATTAAGTCAGTACGGCAGCGTCGTCCACTGTGGCCTTTAGTAGTGAACCTTCGTTGACGCCTACCAATCGGCGTCTACCGATGACGCTGGATCAAAAACAGATTAATATCCGTTCAAGCTCGCGTGATGACAATGAGAAATTTTTCAAATAGACAAGCCGCTCAGCATAGCTGAAAAATTTCCTTCCAGATTTTGTCGCATTGGGGAACTCTTTCACGTCAGTTTGCCGAGCATGTAATGCGCGCGTGTTCCGAAGCTCAGGGGCGAAAAGCCGGCATCACTTCTTTGGCGAAGAGACGCATGGACTTTAAAATCTCAAAGTGCGGAATGCCACCGAAATTGAAGGTCGTTGTTAGCGTATCGAAATAATAATTCTTCCGGGCATTTTCAATATTTTTGATGCATTCGTCCGGATTTCCATAATTGTTCCGGCCGGTGGCGAGCATCATATTCCAATCATAATCCTCGGGTGAGGCGGTCAGAGAGCGCCGGCCAATTCGGGAAATTTCGTCGTAACGTTTTATTGCCGCCATCGCGATGGAGCGCGCGTTTGCCGAACGTTCGCTAACGTGTGTACGGACATGCAATTGACAGTGCTTGGTGTTGAGATCGTAACCCGATGCGCTTAAGCCGTTCTTCCATGCTTCGACACCGGGACGGACCTTCTCCGGCGGGTGCGGATGGCCGACCGTCATGATGTGGTATCCTTGCCGTCCCGCCCAGCCAAGACCTTCCGCGGACGTGCCCGCGACCCAGATCGGCGGAGAGGGTTGTTGGATCGGCCGTGGGTAAACCGTAAGCTCGTCAAAACTCCAGAACTGGCCGGCATGGCTGATCCGCTCATTGGCCCAGGTTTTCAATATCACGTCGATTGCTTCGCGGAGCCGCTGACGGTCGTTTTCTCGGCTGACACCGAAGACTTTATAGTCGATTTCGGTATTGCCCGATCCGATGCCAAACTCAAGCCGTCCGCCCGAGATGGCATCGACCATCGCATAGTCTTCGGCGCTGTGCAGCGGGTGGCGCAGCGGCAAAATTGCGATGCACGGTCCTAAACGAATCTTCGATGTGCGCGCGGCAGCGGCGCCGAGCAGGACGGCGGGATTGGCGACGAGCCCGCCATAACCGAGAAAGTGATGTTCGTTGAACATGAAACATTCCCAGCCTAGCTCTTCCGCTAGTTCGACCTGTTCGAGAATCTGCTGGTAGTAGGTGTCATACGGCGGGTCGAGATCAGGGAAGTACGTCGTCAGGATATTGATGTAGAATCTCATTTCGCGTGCGTTGTCTCTCGGGTGATTCGATTCAAGCATCCGGATCAACGGGTGCCGATGAGAGCTCGAGGCCTCGGCTGAAAGAGATCAAGAATCGTGAATTTTGCGAGAGTTTGATGTCGGGCAGGGCGCGCCTTGAAGCTTGAGGCCGTCATAGGCCATACAAGGCTCGCGCATTGTCGCTTAAGATCTTCTGCTTTACTTCGGGCGAGACATCCGGCCTGTCTTTAAAAATTTTTATCGCGTCGACATCGCTGGAAGTATCCGTATGGCCGTAGTCGGTGCCAATCACCAGACAGTCTTCGCCAGCCTCACGCACGATATACGGAATATCATCGCTGTTTTCACAGGTCACATACATGCCCAACGTGCGAAATGGATTCTCGGGCCAAGTCCGGCCAAGGGTTTTGAAGCGATTCCGCGCTTCGTGCATCACCCAGGGGAGCCACTGCGCGCTCGCTTCAATGAAACCAAAACGAAGCCGGGGAAAGACATCATGGATCTCGCTCATGATAATGTCGTTGAAGGCGCCGACCGTAGGAATCCGGAAGCGATGAAACGTCGAGGCGATACGAACCGGATGGCTATAGAGGTCATTCAGCCATGCGTTACCATTGGCAATGTGAATTGCGATCGGCATATCGAGTTTCTGCGCTTCATCGTAGATCGGATAAAAGTAGGGATCCGCCAGCAGCCGCTGCCCTTCAACGGGACGCATCATGACAGCGCACGCACCATGCTGTTTCGACCAGCGAATTTGATCTAGTGCATCGGATATGTTCAAGGTTGGCGCCATGCACGACCAGAGCAAGCGTCCTTGTCCCTGTTTCCAAATGTCGCCGAGCCATTGATTCCAGCTTTTGTATAAAGCGACTTCGACGCCGGCACGATCCGTGGCCGATTCGATGAATACAGTATTGTGCAGCACCTGAGCATCGACGCCGGTTTCGTCCATATGTTCTAACCTTAGCTCGACGTTGCCGAGCTCACGCGCTTCCTGCGCATCAGCAAATTTGCGCCCCACGCGCCCGGCCAGATTAGCCAATGCTTCGGTCGAAAACGCCGGAAAGCGAAAGCCTCTGACCTTGCCATCGATCAGCCAGAACTGCAGCTTGATGCCGGCTTCTTCGCGGGTTTCGAGCGGTATCGGTCGATATTGCCGCTCCGATGCGTCCATAAAGTCCCAGGTGCGTGCGCATTCGACTACGTGGGCATCAGCGTCGATAATCCTGGGGGAGATCGGTGAGTTCATGGAACCCTCCTGAAGGTGGAGAATGGATTTACAGTAGTTGAGATCACGATGAAGTGTCAATGGAGCTTGATCTAGCATCTTTGGCTTTAACAAGACTGCCGGTCGACTATCTGCTGCCAACATACGTCGTTGAACAACAGTTTCGCCCATTGGGGTCAATACGGTAGTTTGCATGTGAAACGATGACAAACAGCGAAGAAAGAAATTTGTACCGAGCCTAAAGCGAGCTTCCAGTTTTCGCAGTCCAATCGGCGAGTTCTTCCATCGGAGTGCATGAATTTACCCAACCCGTCTGGTATATGGTTTGCGCAGTCTGTCCTTCGATGACGAAATCGCTCAGCGGCACCATTCCAGAGTTCTCGATAGACTTCGATCCTGACCTGATCAGCCACACGCTGGAATATCGCGGCTGCGGTATCAGAGCCGCTTCATACGAACTCCGGGCACAGTCGTGGCTGCCGGAGGCGTGCGTGTGGCTGCACACGGAAGGTGGCCAGCGGAAAATGTGGATTCATAGCTTTGCCCATTGCTTTGCTGCCGAGGAACTTACTTTTCAGAATAAAGTTGACGCGGATCATTGGGCTCTGGAGGCGGCAAAATCGATCATCGATCGGGCCTTAGCGTTAACATCCTTGGCAGTAAGATCCCGTTGGGCCAATGGGCGACTGCGCTCGATCACCGCTTTCGCCCGGCGAGCTATTCCGTCTTGACCGAAGTCGCTGCGACTCATTTCGATCACACCAGTGACGGGTTTCTGCTTCTAAGTTCCTTATTCAAAAAACCTTTAGCTTGACAGCATTCCCGCCGGTTTGTATTGAGAAGTCACGGCTTTGCGCCTTCACGCCGGGAGGAACTATGGATTTAGAAGAGCTCAGTCAGTGGATGAAAGACCGCAACCTAAAAGGTCATTGGGAACATTCGGAATGGTCCCAAACGGTGAAGCCTTTTTTGTGGAAAGGCGACGAAATCATGCAGGCGCTCCATTGGGCGGGTGAATTGATTACCACTGGGGAGGCGGGTCGCCGAACGATCCAGATGCGTAACCCCGGTCTGGTGGCGGGCATGAGCAACACGGTGCATATTTCTGTGCAACTGGTGCGACCCGGAGAGATTGCCGCGGCGCACCGACACACAGCCGCAGCGATTCGCTTTATTATCAAAGGCACTCCAAACGCCTATACGATCGTCGAAGGCGAGCGCTTTCCGATGTTCGAAGGGGATTTCATTACCACACCGAACTGGACCTGGCACGATCACTTCAATAACTCCACGGAACCGGTGATGTGGTTGGATGGCTTGGACGTTCGCCTGGTGACGCACTTCGGTGCGATGATCCAGGAGAATTTCAGCAAACAGCAGCAGCCGATCGAGAAGCCGGAAAATTTTTCGTCAAAAATCTTTTCTCATGCGCGACCGACTTGGATCAAAAATTCTTTTCAAGCGCCACCGTACCGCTATTCGTGGGAAGAAACCCATGCGAGCTTAGAGGCGCTCAAGGAAAGCGCGGGAGACCCGTACGACGGCGTAATCTTGGAATATGCCAACCCCGTGGATGGTGGCCATACCCTCCCAACCTGTTCCTGTTCCATCCAGCTGCTGCGGCCGAACGAAAGAACCGGGACGCACCGCCACACCAGCACGACGGTTTATTACGCATTTCGTGGTCAAGGCATGACCAAGGTCTCTGCCAACGAGTTCAATTGGAGCAAAGGCGACATCTTCGTCGTGCCTTCCTGGCAATGGCACTCCCACGAGAACGGCAGCAATGCGGACGCGATTCTCTTTTCGATCAATGATCGGCCATCAACGGAGGCGCTCGGACTGTATCGAGAAGAAGCGGAATCATAACGATCGAGAATGGAAAATAGAGCATCGCGATCTTTGGACATTTTTTGACTAAGCTCAGCGTAAAGAGAGGGATGAAATATCACCCTTGGGAAACAGGCAGCTGATCCTTTCCGTTCATGCTGAACTGTCGAAGCATTGATAATCAGATCTCATCTTTGGCCCGAGGCGTTTTCGCCGGCGAGAATTCCCGTTACCACGGCCTGCATCAAACCACCCGTGTAGCCGCCGCGATAGCCGCCCATGAGACCGCCAATCGCATCTCCAGCCGCGTAAAGACCTGGAACCGGTTCTTCATTTTCGTTCAAGGCCTCACCCCGGCCGCTTATCAGGATTCCACCCATCGTAAAAGTAATCCCAGGCGCCACTCGCAAACCGTAATAGGGAGCGCGCAACAGCTTGGGCTTGCCGCTTCGTGGTATGCGGAGCGACTTGTTGGCGTTCGTATCGATGGCGCGATTATAATCGCTGATGGTTTGGCGCAGTCCCATCGCGTCTAGGCCAAGAACCTGGGACAGGCCTTCGATGGTCTCGCTGCGAAAAATGTCGCCGCCGTTGTCCATCAGCCAAGGATTGGGTGCCGGTGTTTTTACTAGATTGGAAAAACTGTCGTCTTTAGCTGCCTGCCAACTATCGTCATCAAAGATGAGAATCGCACCGGTCACGTCGGCCGACCGAGCCAATTCATTGGCCACTGCAACATCCCCGCGACCTTCATCGACGAAGCGTATGCCGTCGCGATTGACTAGGATGCCTTCATCGACGAAAGAATCGAGCCGCGGATAGGGCCAGAAGCGATCATCAATGAGCGCTTTGCGCGCAATCAGATGGCCGTAAAAGTATTTCAGGTTGACAGCTTTGGCGCCGACTGCGAGGGCCATACGAAGACCATCGCCAGTATCCTGTTTCGAACCGCGCAGCTTACAGTCGTCCGCGTGCGGGCCGATGTGCTTTTTGATCAACTCCTTGTCGGCACTGAAGCCGCCGGTCGTGAGAATGGTCGCACGCGCGCGAAATTCAATTTCTGCACCGGCCCGCGTGCCGATCATGCCGGTTACGCGGCCGTTCTCGACGAGCAATGTTTTTCCTTCAATGCCGTTTAAATAGCGGCCGCCGAAATGAAGGAAGCGCTGCTTGAGTTTGGCGAGGGCACGGTTGCCGACATCTTTCTTGTAAACCGGCGCGAGGCAGACTTCACCGGATTGATCGAGCCAGACTCTGCCCGGCGCACTTTCGTCGACTTTGACACCGCTGGTAATTAACCAATCCACAGCGCGTGCGCAGGTTTCCGACCATGCCTGAACGAGATCAGGAAAGGCGATGCCCTCTGCCATAACAAAGTCATAAAGCTCGCGTGGGTGGGTGCGCGGGCTTTTGCCGCCCGCGCGCAAGCTTCCTGACGCCATCAAAATGTTTCCGTCGCCCAGTTCGCCGCTGCTCTTTTCGATGAGTAAAACTTTAGCGCCTCTTTCCGCAGCGCGGGTTGCCGCGGTGAAGCCCGCCAGGCCTGCGCCGACGACGAGCACATCAAAATTTATTGGTTCCATAGTTGTTTACGCACATCTGGATTTGGATTTTTAACGAAGTGTTATGATCTTACGCTCGCTCACAGAGAATGAAAAAAACAGCATTCTCTGTAAGCGTCAGTTTGATAGGCGGTCCATTCCCGCGTGCTTTTAGCGGGAACCCAGGCGAATCCGGACTGGACCCCCGATTAAAGCATTCGGGGGTGACGCGCTTCTATTCAATCCGGTGTCATCAACAAGAACACGAAGCACGAAATCTCGGAATTCGAATCGCCTTCATAAGCTTCGTTCTAGATACCAACTTCCATGTGTTCGAATGAAATCAACACTATGGCTGTTTGTAGCCCAGTTCCTTGGCCACTTCCGTCGCCAGGCGGTCGTCGGCGACTTCGTTGAAGGCGACTTTTCGGTCGGTGAAACGCCCTTGCGCCTGAAGCGAGCGCACCAGATTATCGATGCCGGCGCGATTCGGAATCCCGGTCGGATTCAAGGTCGTCTGAAAAGTATCGTAGGTTTCCGAGGCCGGTTCTTTGTCCATCTTCAAAAGCCGCATGATCAACTCGACGGTTTTCGGTTTTGATTTGCGTACTTCGTCTTTGGCCAATTGCAACGCGTGAATGACTCGCTTCACTTCCGCGGGTCGAGACTGAATGGTTTTGATCAACGTCGTCAAGCCGCCGCCGGGCATCTCAACCATCGCGCCGACATCCAAGAGCTTGTTAAATCCTTTTCTCGCGGCGCCGAACATATGAGGCGGCGACAAAAGCGCCGCCTCGACGAAGCTCGACTCGAGAGAGTAGAATACTTGTGCCTGTTGACCAGGAATACCGACGATTACGTAATCCTTTGGATTGACGCTAGATTTTTCCAACGCAATCATCAAAGCGACATGATTCGTGCCGCCCACGCCGCCGGAGAGCGCGATCTTCTTGCCTTTGAGGTCTTGCAGCGTTTTGTAGGGCGGCGCGCTCTGCAGCCAGTAGGTAATTCTGTCGGACGAAAACCATATGGCGCGTGAGGGCAAACCGCTCAGCGTCGCAGCCACGGAGGCCGGTCCGACGCCGGCAACGTAATCGATGTCGCCTTGCGCGACAGCGGCGGCAGCAAGCGTCGGGCTCATGACGATCAACTCGACATCCAAACCATTTGCGCTGAACACGCCCCAGTCCTTCGCCGCGAGAAGCGGCAAAGCCGTGAGGGTGAAGCCGGCGTTCGAAATGCGGATTTTGGTTCTTTTTTCTTGGCACCAACCGCCGCTGGTAAACATAATGACAACGACGGTAGTTATTAGCCCCCACACGATTGCCCGTTTGTCTGATTCCATTCTATGGCGCTTAGTCATTGCGCTCGTAAATCTCAAAGATCCTTCACTTCGTCTCAGGATGACACCTACACCTGTCATTCTGAGCCCGTAGGGCGAAGAATCTCGTCTTCCAGCCCAGCAGGCTCGAGATGCTTCGCTCCGCTCAGCATGACATTCACGATGGCTCAACTTTATTAGGAATAGTCCGTCTTCCGCTCTCAGAGATCGAGGCTGCAGTCATGGGACTTTGTATCCCATTTCTTTGGCGACTTCGGTGGCAAGCCGATCATCGGCAATTTCTTCGAAACTCACTTTGCGTCCAACATGTCGACCTTGCGCTTGAACGGACTTCACCAGTATGTCCATTCCTCCGCGCGTCGGAATCCCCGTCGGGCTCAAGGTCGTGAGAAATTGATCGTACGTTTCGTTCGCTGCTTCTCTATCCATTTTGAGGAGCTTGACGATCAGATCGAGGGATTTAGGTTTTGTTTTTCTGATTTCATCTTTGGCCTGTTGCAGCGAGCGAATCACGCGCTTGGTTTCGCTCGGCCGTTCCTGAATCGTTTTCACCAGCGCGGTCAAACCGCCGCCCGGCATGTCGATCATGGCGCCTACATCGAGAACTTTGTAAAACCCTTTTTTCTGAGCGCCGAACGTTACTGGCGGCGAAAGGAGCGCGGCATCGACGTAGCCCGACTCCAAAGAAATGAACTGTTGAATCTGCTGGCCGCCGATCGATACCAGGACGAAATCTTTGGGATTCACGCCGAGTTTTTCCATCGCCAGATTGAAGGCAACATGGACCGTGCCGCCCAATCCTGTGATGGCGATTTTCTTTGATTTTAAGCTTTCGATCGTTTTGAACTGAGGCTTGGCCATAAGCCAATAGGAGATTTTGTCCGATGAAAACCAGATGGCGCGGGTCTGAAAACCGCTCAGGGTAGCGTTGACGGACGCCGGTCCCACGCCGGCTTGATAATCGATATCGCCTTGCGTTAGCGCGGCCGGGACGAGAGCCGACTGCATCAGAATGACTTCCATGTCGAGATTGTTAGCATTAAATAATCCCCAATCCTTTGCCGCCAAAAGCGGGAGCGCGGTGATTGTGAACCCCGCGTTGGAAATTCTGAGCTTGGCGCGCCGTTCCTGAGCTTGCACACCGGTTGTCAACGCCAACAAAACAAGAAGCAGAGTGCACCACTGCAAAGTCGAAGCGCAAAGACACCGAAAAGATTCTGCCATTCTTGATACTCGGGGTTGTTGTGTCTGAATTGCCGCCATCATCTTACTTACGCCAGATTCTCCTTGCTTGACAACCTATGAGTTCCTTGAAAATATCCGCGTAAGTTTTTAACCGCAAGCGCAAGCTTGCAGCTATGCCACAGCCGTTCGACAAACCTGCAGAGATCGATCCCATCACCTTGGAAGTTATTCGCCACGGAATTATTTCCATCTGTGATCAGATCGACGCCAACATGACGCGCACGGCGTTTAGTCCTTATATCTACGAGTACAAGGACTACGCTGTTGGATTCGTCGGCGCAGCAGGCGAGTTGCTGGCGCAATCGACGGGTGGAATGCCCGTGTTTGTTGCCGACTCGGTGGGGATGGCGGTCAGAGACGGGCTGGAGATTTACGGCCGAGAGAATCTGTACAAAGGCGATGTGATCGTCTGCAATCATGCCGCGGTGCAGGGGCAACATCTCAACAACACCGTGATGTACACGCCGGTCTTTGCCGGGACCAAGTGCGACGAGTTGATCGGTTTTTTTTCCATCAATTGCCACTGGATCGACATTGGCGGCGGAGCGATCGGGTCGGTGTCGTATTCGTCAACAGACATCTTCATGGAAGGCTTGCAGCTGCGCTCCATCAAGATTTTGTCCAAGGGCGAGCCCATCGAGGAAGTCTATAGAATTATCGAAAACAACACGCGCTTTCCGCTGGAGCTGCTCGGCGATATCGAAGCGCAGTTGGGCGGGTGCCTGCTGGGCCGCGATCTCACGCAGGCGATGGCCGATAAATACGGCAGCACCGTTTTTCTCGACGCTCTCGCCAGGATTCTCGATCAATGCGAAGCAGCGACGCGGCAAAAAATCCGCGCGATTCCCGACGGTGTTTACCGGCACGAAGCTTATCTTGATAATGACGGCGTACGCGACGAAAAAATTCCCATTCGAGTCAAAGTTGTGATCGCCGGCGACGAGATGACCGTCGACTTCTCCGAAATGTCGGAGCAGGTCAAAGGTTGCATCAACTCCGGGTTCTACGGCGGCGGGCGAACCTGCGTGCGAGTGGCTTTCAAGTATTTGATCGCGACGGATGAACCGGCCAATGAAGGAACCTTTCGGCCGGTGAAGATGATTTTACCGCAGGGAAAGCTCATCAGCGCCGAACCGACGGCGGCAATGGGCCTCTACAGTATTCCCTTTCCGACGGTCATCGATTGCATCATCAAAGCCTTGGAGCCGGCCTTACCCGAGCGCGTGACGGGCGCGCATTTCGGGACGTTCTCGTCGCTGAGCTTTGCCGGCAAGCGTACAGATACGGGCGCCGTGTTCAAAGCCAACGACAGCGGCCATGGCGGTTGGGGTGCCTGCGCTATCCACGACGGCGCCGGGCCGTTTCGTACCATGGCCCATGGAGACACGCGTTTGATTCCGATCGAATTGCAGGAATCCATGTACCCGTTCCGAGTCGAAGAGTTCTGTTTGCGAAAAGATTCCGGCGGGCCTGGAAAGTGGCGCGGCGGTTTGGGCTTTGACAAGCAGTACGTGCTGCTCGCTCCCTGCGAGTTATGGGCGAACTTCGACCGTATCGGCTGTCCACCATGGGGGGTGCAGGGCGGCAAAGCCGGCAAGTCGGGTCAAGTGCTGATTTACAAAAATGGTGATCAAAAGCCGGAGCTGCTTTACAAAACCGAAAACCGGCCTCTCCAAACCGGTGATCGAGTTCGCATGTCAACGGGCGGCGGCGGTGGTTACGGTGATCCACGACGGCGCGCCAACGAATTGGTCTTGCGTGATGTGACTCGCGGCTTTGTCTCACTTGAAAGCGCGCGCGATGACTATGGCGTCATGTTTGACGCGCATGGCAACGCCCGCCGCGACTAAGTTCTAGCGTCTCGCGTCTAGGGTCTTGAGTTCAGCCCAATCCCAACGGAAGACTCTAGACCCTAAACACTAAACAGGGGTTCTAATGTCGTACGCCATTGCCGTTGATATCGGCGGCACTTTTACCGATCTCGTCGCCTTCGATCATGAAAGTCGCCGGGTGATTTATGCGAAAAGCCCGACGACGTACGAAAACCTAGTGGACGGTATTCTCGAGTGTTTCCACAAGGCGAAGATCAGGCCCGCCGAAGCATCCCTCGTCAATCATGGCACGACGCTGGTCATCAATTCGCTGATCCAACGCAAAGGCGCAAAAACCGCGCTCGTGACGAGCAAGGGATTTCGCGACATTCTCGAAATTGCCCGTGGAAATCGGCCCGATCCGTTCGATTTACATTATCAGCGTGATGAACCCTTGATTCCGCGCGAGCTGCGTTTCGAAGTCCCGGAACGACTGGACAGCAAGGGTGAGATCGTCACGCCGCTCGATAAAGTCGCTTTAAAGAAGCTTGCCGATGAGATTAAAAAACTCGGCATTGAGTCGGTGGCGATCTTTTTCATGAATTCCTACATCAATCCGACTCACGAAGAGAACGCAACGGAGCAGCTCAGAGAGCTGTTGCCCGACACCTATATCACCTTCAGCACGGATTTGACGCGTGAGTGGTACGAATACGAGCGCTGCTCGACAGTTGCGGCGAACGCTTACGTCGGACCGCAGGTGAGCACCTATATTCGCCGGCTCGACAACGACTTTAAGCGCGAAGGCTTCAATGGCTCGCTCTTTATGATGGGCTCGAACGGCGGGTTACTGTCCGCCGAGCGCACTTCTCGCCAGGCGATTGGTCTCGTCGAATCGGGTCCCATCGGCGGCTGCATCGGCGCCAGCGCTTATGCCGAGAAACTCGGGTTTAAAAACGTGGTGGCGTTTGACATGGGCGGCACTACGGCGAAATGCGCGCTGGTCGAAAATGGGCGCTTCTCCGTGAATTCTGTTTATTACGTCAACGGCTATATCAAAGGCTTTCCGATTAAGTCGGCGGTCATCGACATTGTCGAAGTCGGTTCGGGCGGCGGTTCCATCGCATGGATCGATGCGCAAAATCGTTTGCATGTGGGTCCGCAAAGCGCGGGCTCGACCCCCGGGCCGGTCTGCTATGGGCGCGGTGGCACCGAGCCGACGATTACCGATGCGAATCTGCTGTTAGGCCGGCTCAATCCGGAGAATTTTTTAGGCGGTGAAATGCGCCTCGACATCGGCGCCGCCAAACGCGCACTGGCAGAACGCATCGCCCTGCCGCTCGGCTATGCCGGCGAGACCGGCATGATTCAGATGGCGGACGGTGTGATTTCGATTGCGATCGTGATCATGGCCGGGGCGATCCGCAAAATTTCCGTCGAGCACGGCCTCGATCCGCGGGATTTTATTCTTTTCAGCTACGGCGGCGGCGGGCCGCTGCATTCGTGCGCGCTCGCGCACGAGCTCTCCATACCAAAGGTAATTATTCCACCGGAGCCGGGAAACTTTTCTGCCATCGGCATGCTCTTGGCCGACGCGCGCATCGATACCTCGAAAACTTTTGTCGGAATTCTAAACGATCAGATCGTGCCGGTCATGGTGGAATTTTATCGCACGATGGAAAGCGATGCTTCAGATTCGTTGGCAAAAGAATTCGGCACCCGGGATATTTTTTTCCAGCATCACGCAGAAATGCGCTACCGAGGGCAGCGGCACAATATTAAAGTACCGGTCTCGGGCTTGAACGACGCCGAGCAGATCCGCGTCGCCTTCGAGCGCGATTACAAGCGGCGCTACGGCCATGCAGATGCCAAAGCGCCGGCCGAGTTTCAGGCACTGCACTTGTCGGCTTTCGCGCGGCTCAAGCAGCCCGAAATTGCCCGTTTGCCGCGCGTGGCGAGCAAAGCTCAACAACCGACGACACGGCGAATCTATCTCGGCGGCGCTGGCGGTTGGATTGACGCAAAGATTTATAATCGAGACGCGCTCGAGCCAGGTTTCATGGATAGCGGCCCAACGGTAATCGAAGAATATGGCTCGACGACCGTGGTATGGCCAGGTGATCGATTTGAGATCGGTGCACTGCGGGAGATCCGCATTCAGTGCGCGGCGAAGTGACCTCTGCGCAGAACTTGCTTATGGCGACAACAAGCCTGGAGAGCGTCTCACCTTGTCATCCTGGGGCCCTGCGATGTTCACTCAGGATTAACTCCGTCGAAGGATCTTCTTTATTGTAAGTGCCAAGATGTACGAGATTCTTGCCTTCGGCTCAGAATGACATGCATGCGCATTTCATTCGACAGAGTCTCTGATGGGCAAAAATAGGCAGGGTGCGCTGCGCACGCCAATGAACCCTACGCGTTGTCGAGCAATGCAACAAAAATGAGCGGACATACGAAATCAAAGTCGAGGGACTCCTCGGTCGATCCGATCACCTTGGAAGTGATTCGCCACGGTCTGGTCTCGATCACGGATCAGATCGATGCCAACATTTCGCGCACCGCCTTCAGCCCCTATATTTACGAGTACAAAGATTTTGCGGTGGGGCTCGTGAGTCCGGAGGGTGAACTCGTTGCGCAATGCACCGGGGGGATGCCGGTCTTCGTCGCCGATTCCGTCGGCATGGCGGTGCGCGATGGGCTCGCGGTTTACGGCCGCGCGCGTTTGCACCGGGGCGATGTCATGGTATGCAATCACGCCGCGGTACAAGGTCAGCATCTCAATAATACTGTGATGTACACGCCCATTTACGCGGGCAAAGATCTGCAAACGCTGATCGGCTTTTTTGCCATTAACGTGCATTGGATCGACATCGGCGGAATCACACCGCGCTCGAGCGATATTTTCATGGAAGGTTTGCAACTGCGTTCGATCAAGCTCTGGTCGAAGGGCGAGCCGATTCAAGAAGTCTATCGGATCATCGAGAACAATACGCGGTTCCCCGTGGAACTCTCGGGCGACATCGCCGCGCAGCACGCGGGTTGTGTGCTGGGGCGGGACTTGACGCAACAATTGGCCGACAAGTACGGCGTGGAAACATTTTTCGCCGCGGTGAAGACGATTCTTGACCAGAGTGAAGCCGCATCTCGGGCTAAGATCCGCGCGATTGCCGACGGTGAATACCGTTATGAGACGTTTTTCGACAACGACGGCGAATCGGACGAACCTCTTCCGATCAAGGTGAAGGTGGTCATTGCCGGCGATGAGATGACGATCGATTATTCTGAAATCGCCGGTCAAGTGCGCGGCTGCATCAATTCGGGTTATTACGGCGGCGGCCGGACTACCGCCCGCGTGGCGTTCAAATATCTGGTCGCCCATGACGAACCGGCCAATGAGGGTACCTTTCGTCCGCTCAAACTCATTTTGCCGCAGGGCAAGATTCTGAGCGCGGAGCCGAGCGCACCGATGGGAAATTATTCGCAGCCGTTTCCGACTGTCATCGATGCGATCATCAAGTCATTGGAACAAGCATTGCCCGAACGTGTCACCGGCGCGCATTTCGGAACTTTTTCTGGTGTGCGCTTTCGCGGTAAGCGCGACAATGGCGCGCCCTTCGATTGCCACGACAGCGGCCACGGCGGCTGGGGCGCTTGCGCCACCCACGACGGCGCCGGTCCGTTTCGGACAATGGCCCACGGCGATACCCGCATTATCCCGATCGAATTGCAGGAATCGATGTATCCGTACCGCATCCTCGAGTTCAGCTTGCGTGAAGACTCCGGCGGCGCAGGCAGGTTTCGCGGCGGGTTAGGTTTTCGAAAAAAATACCAGATCCTCAGTCCCTGCGATCTGCAGGCGATGTTCGATCGGATAAAATATCCGCCTTGGGGTGTTCAAGGCGGCAAGAGCGGCAAGTCCGGTCAGATCACGGTCGAAAAGCGATCGGGCGGCAAGGAAATCGTTTACAAGAGCAAAGGCTATCCGTTGGAAGCAGGGGATATCATCATCGTGGAAACCGGTGGCGGCGGTGGCTACGGACAACCGCAGGAGCGCCTGCGGGGACTTGTCGAGCGGGACCTGCGGCGCGGCTACATCTCGACAGAAGCTGCGGCCAAAGACTACGGCATCCAGCGCAGCGACGTGATGAGTTGATGATTCGTTCCAGCGCGTCGAGGCCAAATCGCGCTAGGACGGCCTCGAAACGCAATCGAAAAAACGCGACGCGCTGGCTGCGTCGAGCGCAGGAGAGAAGAGAAAACCCTGGCCAAACTCACAACCGAGTTCCTTCAGGATCGCTGCTTGATCCGAGACTTCCACTCCTTCGGCGACCACCTGCATGCCGAGAATTTGCGCTAGAGCCACGATTGTCCGAATGATCTCGTAGGGCCGCTTTTTTCCGGAGTCGTTGCTAAAGCCGCTGCTCAATCGACGCACGAACGAACGGTCGATTTTCAAGACGTCGATCGGGAACCGGTGCAGGTAATTGAGCGAAGAAAATCCCTTGCCGAAGTCATCCAGGCAGAGCTTGATTCTGCGCTTCCTGAGTTGCGCGAGAGTGTACGACGCGACGCGGGTGTTCTCCGCGAGAGCGCTTTCGGTGATCTCAAGACGCAGATATTCAGGATCTAAACTGGTCTCCTGCAAAATACGATCGAGTTGGTCGATCAAATCGCGATGAGACAATTGCTTGCTGGAAACATTGACGCTAACGAAAAAATCATCGTTCAAGCTGAAGCGCGTTCGCCAATCGCGCACCTGCGCGCAGGCCTGCCTGAAGACCGATCGACTCAAGGGCGTCACGAGGCCGGTCTCCTCGGCAAGCGGAATGAACCGCGCCGGAGGAATTGTGCCGCGGCCGTCGTGCTGCCAACGGGCGAGCGCTTCGAAGCCGGCAAGTTTGCCGGTCTCCAAAGAGATAATCGGTTGATAGTGCAGTTGGATCTGCTGCCGTTCAATGGCCCGTTTCATGTCGATTTCCAAACGCATGCGATCGAGCGCGCGCGCGTGCATTTTGGCGTCGAAAATCTGATAGCCCAAACGGCGAGTTTTGGCCTGATACATCGCCATATCGGCATCGCGCAGCAGGTCTTCGGGATTCTTCTCGCCGGTAAGACTGAGGGCGATGCCGATGCTGCCGGTGATCGACACTTCGTTTCCGTCCAGTACTAAAGGATCGGCGAGCCGCTCGAGCACTCGTTCAGCGACGCGAACTGCGTCTTCGGGACCGCGCACCTGCTCGAGCAGGAGAGCGAACTCATCGCCGCCCAAGCGCGCGACGGTGTCTTCTTCGCGAGTGCATTCCACCAGCCGCTGTGACATCTCGATCAGCAGTTTGTCACCGGCACTATGCCCCAGGCTGTCATTGATGACTTTGAATCGGTCCAGGTCCAGGAACACGAGCGCGAAGGGATGATGGCCGTGGCGTTTTGCCGCTGCATTGAGCCGAAGCAGGTTATCCAAGAACAGGGTGCGATTGGGCAGGCCCGTGAGACCGTCGTGAAAGGCGCTGCGCTTGAGCTCCGACTCCACGCGCTTGCGCTCAGTGACATCGATTACCGACATGAGCAATCCAGTGCCGCTCGGCGTGTGAATCGGATTGAGACCGATTTCCACCGGAAATTCAGTCGCGTCTTTGCGCAGACCATAGAGCTCTTGGCCGCGGCCCATCCAGTTGACTTGCGCCTGGGCCAAGCGATTCTCAGGGGGATGCGGCAGAACGCTGCGATATTTTTCGGCTACCAGCAACTCGAAGGGCCGCCCCAGCAGTTCTTCGCGTCCGTACCCGAAAATCTGCTCGACGTGGGCATTCAGGAGCACGATCCGTCCCTCCTGGTTCAAAATTAAAATTCCGTTGGGAGCTGATTCGACCGCGACCCGAAACTGCTCCTGTACCCAAGTCCGTTCGTTGATTTCTATTTGCAAAGCGTCGAACAAGCGAGCGATCTCTTCGGTTCCCTCGCGCACGCGATCCGCCAGATCATCGTGAGCCCGCTGCAAAGTCTCACGGATCTGCATGTCGCCGGTCATGTCGCGCAGAAAACATGTAAACAGGAGTTCGTCTTTCGTCCTTAGCTCACTGAAGGTGACCTGGACGGGTAAAATTCGGCCATTCTGCCATTTCGCAACAGCTGTCTGAGGTTGTCCCGGCGAAATCGATAGAGCCTTGCCGCTGGGGCTGGTAACGAACTCGTCGAGTCTCTTGCGAATGACCTCGTCAGATTTCGCGCACAACAATTCCTCCGCCGCCGGGTTCGACGATTCGATTCGGCCGTTTCCATCGATGGTCAGAATTCCGATGGGAGCGCCCGCGAGCAGCGACTGATTGCGCAGCTGATTTTCTAGGAGCAGGATCACGTGCCGATAAAAGGCATCACCGTTTTTTTTCTTCTCGGTAATGTCCCGCACCAGCATCCATATTCTTTGCGCTTTGCCGTATCTGTTGCTCTGCAGCCATTTTTTTATAATGACCGGGAATGCCGTACCGTCCTCCCGCATCAGCTCGATTTCATACTCGTCCGTACTGCCCCGTTCGAGCACCTCATCCCTGGTGGCGATCTCTTTCGAGCGTGATTTTTCGGAGGCCAGCGTAACGAATTTGCGGTGCTTCACTTTTTCCGGAGCCGAACGAAGCAAGTTGGCGAGAACTGGATTACAATCAACGATTCGCCCGGAGAGATCGGTTTCAACGATGCTCAGCGTTGCCGAGTCGAGCAAAGAATGATACTGCGACCATCGCGCGCGCGCTCCGTTGCCGTTTGTACTTCGCGGGCGCGTGCTCCTGTCTAGAGAAGAAAAGATTTTTGTCGTGCGCTTGGCTTTTTTCATTCGACACCTGTGTAACGAATTACTTCGAGTTGTAAAATTTTATCGACAAGCAGCTTTGCGGTCCTGGCGCAGCGGGATTCCGCCAGAATCTTCAGGGATGCACCAGGGCACCTTCGATAATCTGCGGGCTTACTCTTCTGCTGGCCGTATCTCATTCGTGGCAGGGAATTACCAGGCGGGGCGGCAGTCATCGACGATTGATCAATTTTGTCAGTGAAGCCGCAGTGGGATTCAATGTTGGACACGAGCGGACTCTGACAAAATGATATTTTTGGCCGCATTCGCGAAGTTTGTGTCAGGTCAAACGACTATGCGCTCACCTGTTTCAAGAAGGTCCCAAATTTTACTTGGAAGTAGCAACCGGGGTGCCAGAGGGAACAGAATCGGGCGCTTTGCCAAACCGGCAGAATACCCATGAAGTTTTTCCGAGGTAAAAGGCGGCGGAAGCGTCAGCAGAGATCTAGCACGAGACCGGAGCTTCCAGGACTCGCTTTCTGAAGGGTAAATAGCCGCGTTGCCGTCGCGGGCTATTTATGGTGCGATTGTCGGCTTAGTTTCGGTGTTCGGCTGTGCGGATCGCCTGCCATAATTTGGGCGCTGTGTAAGGCATGTCGATATGTTCGATACCAAGTGGTGAAAGCGCGTCCATGACCGCATTTGCTACAGAGGGTGGTGCGCCATTCGTGCCGCATTCGCCAACGCCTTTGACACCGATGGGGTTGAACGGATTTGGCGTGATTGTCTCGCCCAATAGCATCGGTGGCATGTCGGCGGCACGCATGATCGCATAGTTCATGAACGTCCCGGTCTGAACCTGGCCGTCGGCGTCATAAAGCATCTGCTCGCGTTGTGCCTCGCCAAGTCCCTGAGCGACGCCACCATGAATCTGCCCTTCCACGATCATCGGGTTGATCACCACGCCGCAGTCGTCGACCAGCACAAGTTTCTCGATCGTCAGTTTGCCGGTATCTCGATCGATACTGACAAACGCCACGTGGGTGCCGAAGCCCCAAGCTTCACGCTTGGGATCGAAGAAAACGGTTTCCTGAAGACCGATTTCCATCCCCTTGGGAACTCTGCCGCCGTACGCCGCTGCGGCGATTTGACGCCAGGAAATTTTCTTCTCCGGAACACCTTTGACGGCGAAGCCGCCGTTGGCTTGAACAATATCTTCCGGCGCGGCTTCGACGAGGTGTGCCGCGATGCGCTTGGATTTTTCAACTACGCGCTCGGCTGCAATGGCCAAAGCACCGCCGCCGACTACCGCGCTACGACTGCCAAATGTCCCGGTGCCTTGCTGGCTCACGTGAGTGTCGCCGTGCAGTACGGTCACATCCTCCGGAGCGGTTTTCATGAGCTCGGCAGCAATTTGTGCCCAGGAAGTTTCATGCCCCTGCCCATGGGAGCTTGATCCGGTGAGCACGGTGATTTCGCCGGTGCGCTCGACTCGAACCGTCCCGCTCTCGAAGCCGGCGCCGCCGCTCGGTTCGACGAACGTCGAGAAGCCAACGCCGACTAGTTCACCGCGTCTGCGCCGTTCGTCGCGCTGGCGCAGCAGATCATCGTAATTGGACATCTCGAGTGCTTCGCGAAGCGGCTTTTCATAGTCGCCGGAGTCGTATTCGACGCCGGTGCCCGTTGTATACGGGAACTGGTCGGGTCGAATAAAATTCTTGCGGCGAATCTCCAAACGATCCATGCCCAATACTGCAGCCGCTTTGTCGAGCAGCCGCTCGATATTCAAGACTGACTCGGGGCGACCGGCACCCCGATAAGGACCGGTGGGACAGGTATTCGTAAAAACCGCGATGATCTCCACCCGGCAATCTTGGATTTGATAGCTGCCGCAGGCCATGCCGAGCATCCGCTGTGGCGGTCCGGCGGTGCTCGAATGGAGATAGGCGCCGAGATTGGCAACAACTTTTACTTTCAGGCCGAGAATTTTGCCGTCTTTTCGAAGCGCCATCTCCGATGTCATCGCCTGGTCCCGGCCCTGAATGGTCGTGACGAAATCCTCGCTTCGGGTCGCGACCCACTTGATCGGTTTTCGGAGTTGCAGCGCGAGATAGCAGGCGATTATGTCTTCGCGATACACCGGACCTTTGCTGCCGAAGCCGCCGCCGACGTCAGGCGCAATCAGATGGATTTTGTGCTCGGGGAAACCCAATACATTCGCGATCTCGGCGCGCGCGCGATGGGGTGCCTGTGTCGAAAGCCAAACCGACAAGGTTTTGCCGAAGGCATTCGCGCTCGCTACGATGCCGCGCGGCTCCATCGCTAGAGCGACCTGACGCGGACTCGCAATGTGCATGGTGAAAATATGATCCGCCGCGGCAAATGACTTGTCGACATTGCCGCCGTTTTTGGTCAGCGTATAACAGATGTTGCTGTCGATCTCTTCTCGGGCAAGCGGTGCGCCAGTCTTTAGCGCCTCCTCGGCGTTGGCGATCGATGGCAGCGGTTCGTATTCGACTTCCACCGCGTTCGCCGCATCTTCCGCTTGAGCGCTTGTCTTTGCCACCACGGCAGCGATAGGCACGCCAATGCAATGAACCGCACCGCGCGCCAATACTGGATGGGGCGGAGTCTTCATGTTCGGCAGCACTTGCGATGACAAAAGATTGAGCCGCTCACTGATATCGTTGCCTGTTATCACGGCTTCGACGCCGGGCATTGCTTTCGCTTTCGTCACGTCGATGGACAAAATTTTCGCGTGGGGGTATGGACTCCGTTGAAAGGCCAGGTGCAGCATACCCGGTAAGTTGATATCATCGACGTAACAGCCCCTGCCGGTGATAAGCGGTGGATCTTCGACGCGCTTTAATGAAGCGCCGATGAGGCCATTCGATGTGTGCTCGGTGGTCATGAAATTCCCTTTTTATTGTGCATTGCAATTCTAGCGTAGTCGCGATTCATCAATCGCCGCTGTTCTTAATTGGTTGCGGCTCTTTGCACGGCTGTTTCGATCGCTTTGCGCGCGTACACGGTCGCAACGTGCTTTTTGTATTCCGCGCTGGCGTAGGGATCATCCATAGGATCGCTTTCATCGGCCGCTTTTGCAGCGGCACTGGCGATCAGCTGTGAAGTCAGCGGTTTTCCTTGCAGCTCAATTTCCGTGGCAATAGCGCGGAGCGGTCCGCTGCCGAGACCGCCGATCGCGATCCGCGAGGCGATGCACGTGCCGGAACCCTGCCGGGTTATCAAAGCTCCAGCGCTCACGACGACGTAGCCCGATGCGGGATGCGGCAATTTCGCATAGCCGCTACCGCTGCCTGCCGACGGAATGGGTACGTGGACTTCTGTAAGAATTTCATTCGCGCTCATAGCGGTGGTGAAAAAATCCGTGAAGAAATCATCCACGGAGATTGTGCGAGTGCCGGCCGCCGATTGCACGACAAAGGCAGCGTTGAGCGCGCTGAGAATTACCGGAAAATCGGCTCCTGGATCGGCATGAGCAACGCTCCCGCCGATCGTGCCGCGGTTACGCACCTGCATGTCGCCGATAACCGATGCAGCGTCGGCCAATCCGGGCAAGTGTTTGCGTACGAGATCCGATGCTGCGACATCGCTGTGCACCGTAAGCGCGCCAATGACAAGCTCATTATTTTCGAGTCGGATACCCCTTAGGCCAGTCACCGTCCCGAGGTCGATCAACGTCCGCGGCGACTGAATACGAAGCTTCATCGCCGGAATCAAACTATGACCGCCGGCGAGCAGCTTGCCGTCTTCCCCGTGCTTTGCCATCAGCTCCAAGGCATCTTCGACAGAGCGCGCTGCGACGTAGCCAAAACTATAGGGAAACATGAAGGCCTCCGGCAGGGGTGAAGGGTAAGACGTGAGGGGTAAGGGGCGGGATTCGATATGTAACTGATTGTAGTTCGGTCATAGTTGATTTCTCATTTTCTCGGCCGCCCATTTGATCGATTCGACGATGTTCACGTAGCCCGTACACCGGCACAGATTGCCTTCGAGGGCATGCTTGATTTCGTCCTCACTTGGATTCGTGTTGGTTTCCAATAAGTGCACCGCTGTCATGATCATACCGGGAGTGCAGTAGCCACATTGTAGGCCGTGTTTCTCACGGAAACCTTCTTGCACCGGGTGAAAGCGGTCGCCGTTAGCGAGTCCCTCAATCGTCTTGACCTCCGCGTCATTGGCTTGCACGGCGAAGATAGTGCAAGACTTCACTGCCCGGCCGTTCAAATGAACTGTGCAGGCGCCGCACTGGCTGGTATCGCAGCCGACGTGCGTCCCGGTGAGTCCCAGTTGTTCGCGCAAAAAATACACCAGCAAGGTGCGCGGTTCGACGCTGGCTTGGTGCCGAATGCCATTGACCGTGACACTAATCGGCACCGCCAAATACTCGGCCTCAGCGGTCATCTCAAAGTTCCTCCCTGAATGGCTTGGGTTGATCTCCGGAGAATTTTCCGAGATCGGTCTCTCAAAGAATGTAGCCAAGAGACAGAGGTGTCTTACACCCGATTGCGGGCGGTCTCAAGAGACTCGCCGAGATCGGTGGGTCGAACTTTGACGGCTTGACAGCATACGGAGGGGTCGATAATCAGCCTGTGGAGAGTGGCGCCAAGGAGACGATGCGAAATGGATATCAAATCGCTGATCGACCCGGAAGGCGGGCTCATCGACAGGCGGATTTTCGCCGATCGAGAGATTTATGAGCTCGAGCGTGAACGCTTGTTCGCGCGCTGTTGGCTCTATCTTGGACATGAATGCGAAGTTCCCAATCCCGGCGATTTTGTCATGCGCTACATGGGAGAAGAGCCCGTGATTCTCTGTCGTGATCTGGCGGGAAGGCTGCGCGCGCACTTGAATCTCTGCCGGCATCGAGGCAACCGGGTGTGCCGGGCTGATCGCGGCAACACGAAGCTCTTTACTTGTTCGTACCACGGCTGGAGTTACGGCACCGATGGTCAGCTTGCGCTCGTGCCGATGATCGATGCATTCAAAGGGCTCGACCGGGAAAAATGGGGATTGATTCCAGTCGCGCAAATCGACAGCTACAAAGGACTCATCTTCGCGACATTCGACGCGGAGGCGCCGAAGCTAACCGAGTATCTGGGTGACATGGCCTGGTATCTCGATATTCTTGTCGATCGCCGCGAGGGTGGCACTGAAGTCAGCGGTCCGCACCGCTGGCTGCTCGATGCCAACTGGAAAACCGCCGCGGAAAACTTCGGCGGTGACGGCTACCATATTACGTCGACGCACGGCTCGGCGCGCGAGCTTGGCGTCGACACCACGACCAGTCAGACGCGGCAGTGGAACAAGGGCTGTCAGATTTCCTGCGGCAATGGCCATATTTTAGTGTCATGGATTACACCGCCGGATAGCGGCCCCTGGTTTGCGCAACCGGATGATCAGCTCGTCGCTTATATGAAAGAACAGGCGAAGGAAATCGAGAACCGCCTTGGCGCCAAGCGGGCGCGCCAAATTGCCCCGTCGGCGGGGACGGTCTTTCCGAATTTGTCAGTGCACTGGCTTACGCGCACGATTCGGGTGTGGCAGCCGCGCGGCCCGGACAAAATGGAAATCTGGAGCTGGGCGATTGTCGACAAGGCGGCGTCAGCGAAGATCAAAGACGTGATGCGCTTCGTATCGCAATTCCGTTTTAGCCCGAGCGGCGTCTTCGAGCAGGATGATATGGACAATTGGATCCAGGTGACGAGCGCGGCGAGAAGTTTGATCGGCCGCCGGCATCCGGCCAATTATCAGATGAGCGGGAATGAGCCGCCGCTCGAGATCGATTTGCCGGGAACCGTGACAAGCCGCTTCAGTGACAACAATCAACTGAGCCTGTACATGCATTGGGCGAAGATGCTGCAGGCGAAAAGCTGGAGCCAGCTGCTGACCACCCAAAATGGCTGATCGCTTGCGCCGAGAAGTCGAAGATTTTTATTACGCCGAAGCGGAGCTTCTGGATAATCGGCAATTTCGGGAATGGTTCACATTGCTCGCGGACGATATCCGCTACTGGATGCCGATACGCCACAACGCGCTCGAGCGCTCGAACGACCTAAAGGACGAGCTCGCAAAACCGGGGGAGGGCTTTTACTTCGATGATGACAAGGCCAGCTTGCGAATCAGGGTCGAGCGGGTTTACGCGAGAAATGCCTGGGCCGAGATGCCGCCGTCGCGTACACGTCATTTAATCACGAATGTGAGAATTAAAAGCGACGACGGCAGCGCCATCGAAGTGCACGCGAATTTTTTCGTGTATCGCACGCGTATGGAAACCGATCAGGATGTTTTCGTGGGGGAACGGCAAGATATCTTGCGCCGCATGAACGGAAGCTTTCAGATCGCCCGCCGTACGATCATTTTGGATCAAGCAGTGCTGTCGGCAAAAAACATCAGCGTGTTTTTATAACAATCCGTACGATAGGCGCGCAGTCGAGGGCGCGATAAATGGCGCGCTATAGTTTTTCGTTTGACTGCAGGGCAGCGAGGGCCTGCTGCACGAGTTTCCGCCGCAGCTCTTTTTCGTCGGCCAGCGGCAGTTTCGCGTCGCCGGTGACATGCACGATGCCGGTGCCCAATACCACGCGATTGGAACCGACCATCTTGGCGATCGGTTTCGCGGCGGTGATTTGCACGACGGGAATACCGGCTTTTTCGAGTTCGGTGGTGATCGCAGCGCCGCTGCGCGTGCTGGTCCCTCACGTGGACGTCAGGATAACAGCGTCAACCCCCTCTTGTTTGACCTTGGCGGCCATTTCCCGGCCGAGTCGGCGCGTGTTGGAAAGTGGATTGGATCGGCCGCAGGTGGAGAGAAACTCATCGTGGAGCTTGCCGATCACGCCGCTTCTTTCCATTTCGCGCATCGCATCCACCGGCACGAGGCGATCCGGATCCTGCTGGACGAATCGCGTGTCATAACCGCCGTGGGATACTTCGTATTCTTCACCGCGAAGATCGTCATTGTCGGCGATGCTGTAGGAGCCCCAGCGAGTCGCGGCCGTGCCTTCAATCCGATCGGGATTGCCTTTCGGAACCAGTCCGCCGTCCGTGATCAGCATGACTTTCGCTTTTGATAAATCTTTTACCGCCGCTGGGATCGGTACGGGTGCAAAGGAAGTTGCCGGCATCTCCGATTCGAATGGATTGCCCGTCATTTTTGCCAAGAGCATATCGACGAGCCGGGTCGCCGCCCTTTGCTCGACCAACTGATCGCGCAGCCAGCCACGCTGCAGATAACCATCTTCATGAGGCAACCCCAGGGGTAAATTGGCGAGAAGTTTCCTGCTGAGCGCCGCCATCTTGGCAATGACGTCGCGCAGCTTGGCAATGCTGGTTCCGGAGTCGATGATGTAAAGCGCATCGCGATGAAGATCGACGCCGGGATTCTCATCGCTCATGGCGGTGACGACCGGAATTTTCAATTCGTTCTGGACAGCGCGGCAGAGAGCACCGGCGGCCATGCCGTAACGACCGGCGTCGAAGCAGGGGCCGGCAATGAACAGATCGATGTTTGCGGTGCGCAGTTTGGCCAAAACCGCCGCCGTGAGCTCATCCTGATGCTCGACGGCATAGTTATCGCCGCAGACAAAGGTCACAACGACGCGAGCGCTATCGCCGAGGGCCGATTCGAGCAACTTGCCCGGTCCGACTGCACCGTCGCGAATCTCCAAAGCTTCGCCGGCGTGCTCTTCTGCACCGATACCGCCGAAAAACTGATTCAGATAATGTGCCACACGCATGTGAACTCCTACGCGCAATAACACGGGCGCAGCGTGCTGCGCCCCTTCAATTGCCTAATAAACCATCGCTCTCACTCGCGACGCGCCCTGTTGATTCGTGACGCCGATTACATTGGGTGCTTCGATGGTCATGGGTCCGCTCAGTAAATTCCGAAACTGTGGTGTCGCGGCGATGACCCGATCGAGCCGCGGCAATTCCCAGCGCATGCCGTTGCCGCCGTTATACACGATCGCGTCCACTTCGGGGACGTTGAATAAAAGCGCCGACTCCACACGCCGGTCTCGCGAGACATCCGAGACCATCACCGCCGTGCGGATTCCCATATTTTCGAGCAGACGGGCGGTCTCTGCCAGATCCGCATGAGGCAGACCACCGCCATATTTGGACAGCACCGCGCCCTCGGCCCGTAAATTCCATTTGACCAGACCGGCAGCAGCTTGACAGTGGCGCTCACGATCGAAATTGTCCGCGCCGGCAATGGTGGCAATCGTGCCGACAAAATTGATCTCACGAGTATGATGCCGGCGATAAAGATCGAGAACGATCGGGTGATTTTGATAAAAATAAGTTTCGGTGCCGCCAAACCAGGAATGCAGAGACGGCACCACGGCGCCGTCAAGCCATTCGTCGGGATGGAGCACCACGGGCAACATGCCGTCCGTATTCGCGCCGTATAGAATCGGCTCATCCACTTCCGGCTTGCGTTGGCGCGAAAAGATTTGCCCGACATAAGCGACGCGCGGCAAACCTTCACGGCCGGTTTCCGCGGGGCCGACGCCCTCAAATTGCGTCACGGACTTCGGTGTCTGATTGCAAGCGGTTCGCGCGAGCGCTACGGCGACTCGAAGGCCGGCGATGCGGTAAGCTTTTTCAATCGCTTGACGACTTAATTCGGGTTTGGTTTGCGGAATCATCAATAAGTGGTGCAGATTTGCATAGTCGCTCGCCTTTGCCGGAGCACCGCTCAACTCGAGCACCCTGCCGGTCGCGCTGCGCGTCAGGTCGGGTGAAATTTCCGCGAGCACGGAGACAGCGGCCCCTTTTAGAACGTGGGTCGTTCCAAGTCCGGCGGTTGTCGCGGCGCCTAAAATTCCCGGGAAGTCGGGGCCGGAGCCCGGCGCTTTGGCTCGCGGCTCGACAATATCGAAGATCGGGCCAGCTCGACATGGCTCGCTCGGACCGGCAATTTCGAAGTGAACGCCGGCGAACGCAGTATCTTCAAGAACAAGTGGACGAAGACTATCCGCATCAACGATCAGAACCGTTCCGTCGAGACGCGCCGGAGCACCAAACTGCAGATCAGTAATCGGGTGATTTGCCAAAGTGAGCTGCATGAAATTTCCTCTGCATTCAACACCGCGGCGAAAACGAGGAATCGCGACGGCTGCCGCGATCTTATGCCGTGCAGAAGAAAGTTGTCAATGAAGAGAAAAAACCCAGTCCGACGATGGAGCGGCGCGAATACCGAACCCTTTAGAGATCGATGTGAAAGGGTGATAATAGCGAGTCAGAGATCGAGGGCGCTTTATGCTACGCTTTTCACCAAACCGGAACCTCGCTCACCTAGTTCGTTGGTTCGAATTTGAGGACGAAGCCTTTGCGGCGGCCCGCGCGCAAGACCGCCCGGTCGTGGTTTTTCTGGGGGCGTTCTGGTGCCGCTATTGCCAGCGCATGGACGAAGAAGCGTTCTCCGATCGGGAAAACATGGCCTTGCTGAACGCCTATTTCGTCGTGTTGCGCGTGGAAAATGCGAAGCGGCCGGATATTGACGCTCGATACAACCTGAACGGCTGGCCGACAATCGCCTTCCTAACCCCGAACGGAAAGCTACTGGCTGCCAGCAACTACCTTCCTACTGCGGAATTCAAAGAGCTGTTACTGAACGTCTACATGGAATACGAGCAAAACAAAGACCGGTTTCGCTCAGACGTTCGAAGCGCAAGTCTCGATCCCGCCACGCCACAATCTCTCGTGCGACGGCAACCGGACCTCGCCTCTCTGAAAGAGATTACCGAATCGATTATTGGAACAGCGGATCACAAAAACGGCGGCTATGGCAATGGTCAAAAATTCATTCATGCCGGAGTAAACGAATTCTTGCTGTCGCACTACGATCAAACCCATGACGCGAGGCTTCTCGATCATGTTCGTTTGACATTGGAGCAAATGCGTTCGAGCGCGATCTATGACGCCGAACAAGGTGGATATTTCCGCACCACCACCGGCGCCGACTGGGTGCAACCCCATCGCGAAAAGCTGCTCATCGAGCAAGCGGGATTGCTGCTGAACTGCCTGCATCTGTTTCGGATTACCGAAAGCCGTGATCACGCCCGGATGGCCGAGGAAGTCATCGCCTACCTGAATCGCAAGTTATTCGATCCGGCGAAACCCGCGTTTTTTGGTTGCGAGGATTTTCTGCGTTTGGAAACGAAATCTTCCGGTGAAGAGTTTTTCACGATCATCGATCATTGCATCTACACCGATGCGAACTCGCTCGCGGTCATCGCTTATCTGGACGCCGCGTCTAGGCTAAATCGCCCCGAGCACGAAGCCCGGGCTTTGAATGTTCTCGATTTTCTTTGGCATCACAACCGTGACGAACAGAGAGGCATGTTCCATTACTTCGATGAAGCGCCACAGATTCCCGGTCTGCTCATCGATCAGGCGCCGATGGGAATCGCGCTCCTGCGCGCATTTGCTGCCACAGGCGAGAATACTCTGCTCGATCGCGCCACGAAATTGGCGGACGTGATCGTTACGCAACTCGCATGCTCGGCGGGCGGTTACTTCGATCGTGGTCAGAGTGACTTAGATTTTTTTGGACCGCGTTTGATTTTGATCGATCAAAACGGCGTCACGGCATCGTTTTTTCTGATGCTTGCGAATGCTACCGGACAGGCGAAATACAGGGATGCAGCCATCAGCGCATTCAGTGCTTTTCCCGGCGATTTCGCCAGCTATGGAATTCAGGCGGCCCCTTTGGGTCAAGCGCTGGACGAATGGCTGAGACAAGAAGAATCGGAATGATGGAGTGTTGGAGTCATGGAGTATGGGCAATGAAAAACCCAACTTTCTAATATTCCATCACTCCAGTACTCCAACCCTTTTACCCCTTGATCTTCATGCCGGCTACGATGATTTCGTTGTTGGGATTTCCTTGCCAGATTATATTTTTCGCCAGGCCGTAAATTTCAGCGAGCGTATAGAGCGGCACCACCAACGCTTCTTCCATCACGATGCGGCCAGCTTGCTGTAACAGACCGAGGCGTTTCTTGTAATCTCCGGTTTGCTGTTCTTCCTCGATCAGCCGATCCAGCTCGGGATTGCTGTAACCGGTGCGTTTGGTCACGCCTGTGTGAAAGTATTGATCGTAAAAAGTGTCGGCATCGTAGGCGGATCGGCCGGCATAGTAGAACGCGAGTTTGCCGCCATTAACGCCGTCTCGTCCCCAGTAAACTGGATATTCCTGCGGCACCAATTCGACGTTGATACCGCCTTCGGAAAGCTGGCGCGCGATGACTTGGCAAACCTCTTTGCCCTTGAGATGGCGATCGGGCGAGAGGTACAGCCTGACGTCCAAACCGTTCGGATAACCTGCCCTGGCCAGAAGCTCGCGCGCTTTTTTGGGATCGTAGGGATAGCGCTTCACCGCCGGATCATAGCCAATCATATTTGAGCTCAATGGGCCGTTTAGCGCATAGCCATTTCCTTCGAAAACGTGCTTCAGAATAATCGCTGGTTCGATCGAATAGCTAAACGCTTGCCGCACGAGTTTGTTGTCGAACGGCTTATGGGTAACGTTCATGACCAAGAAATACATTCGATAACCCGGAACTTTCTCCACCCGCGTGCGCGGACTTTTTTGCACCCGATCGATTTCTTCAATCGGCAGATTACTGATGACATCGGCCTGACCGGCGAGTAATCCGGCGACCCGCGCCGCCTCTTCTTTCACGGTTTGGAATAAGACTTCGCTGATCTGCGGTTTCGCGCCCCAGTAGGCGTCGTTGCGCGCGAGCACGAGATTTCCTGCGCGCTGCCAGCTGACCAGCTTGTAAGGTCCGGTGCCGATTTTGTAATTGTCGAGCTCGTTGGAATTTTTTTCAGTTGCCGATTGGCTGACGATAAAGCGGTTATTCAGCCGTTCGAGCAAGACCGCGTTTGGCTGTTTGGTCGTGATGATCACGGTGTAATCGTCCGGAGCTTCGATGCCAGTCACCTCTGCAAAATTGGAGGCTTGCATGCTCTTGCGATCATGGGTCATGCGGTCGATCGAAAATAGAACATCCTTGGATGTCAGCGCCGAGCCGTCGTGGAAACGAACGTTCTTTCTCAAGTGGAATGTCCATTTGCGTCCTTGAAATTGCCACGATTCGGCGAGGACGCCGACATATTCCTTGCGGGAAAAATCCATTTCGATTAGCGGCTCGATGACATGCTGCCAAATACCGCTGATGCCGCCGCCGCTGTAAGCGTAAGGATGAAGCGAATCCAAACCGACGCCCTGAAAAACAATGATTCGATCGCGCGAGGCGGCAATGCCGGCACGAGGCGCTGTGAGGTTCATAACGCCAATGCTGACCGCGGCGCTTTTTAGCAGGAAGCTCCGACGCGTAATGTCGATAGAGTTCGAATGCATTTTTCCTCCAGAAAAGCCGGGACGAAAATGCCGGATTGATGGAATCCAGTAGTTGACCACCGTCGCTTATAACTGTGTGATTCGAATTGCGTCAAGTCAATTTGCGCTCGCTGCTATCCGTTGGGGTTAACTTTTTTGCGATCTGGTTGCAGCCGACGGGCGTAAGCCGTGCCCAGTGGCCATAAAAAATGCTATTCTAGCGGCGGATTACACGACGCCGCGCACCATTTCAGCAAAATAAATCGAGAGAGCCAACGCAAATGTTCAACGTTTTTATTGTGCGTCCCTTCGGCACCAAGGAAGGAATCGATTTCGACCGGATCGAAACCGAGCTCATTCGCCCTGCGATGGACCAGGCAGGTCTGACCGGCGGCACCACGGGACAGTTCATCCAGCAGGGAAACATCCGAACGGATATGTTCGAGCAATTGTTGATCGCTGACCTCGTCATCGCGGACATTTCGATCCATAATGCCAACGTCTTTTACGAATTGGGCATTCGTCACGCGCTCCGCGATAAACGGACATTTCTCATCAAATCCCGGGACAGCAAACCGCAAGCGAGCCAAGCTGCGGAGTCTGATGTGCCATTCGACTTGAAAACAGACCGGTATTTGTCGTACGACTCGCGCAGTCCGGGCGGGGCAGTAGACATATTGGCCGCCGCGCTCAGGCTTACTTTGGATGCACAGAATCCCGACAGTCCGGTCTATCATCTACTACCCGGTCTAAAACCCGCCGACCCAACCAAAGTATTAGTGGTTCCGTTCGATTTTCGCGAAGAAGTCGAACGGGCAGAAGCCGGAAGCAACGGCGGCAATCTACAGCTCTTAGCCAGCGAGGTGGACGGCTTTGCCTGGCGCATTGCCGGCCTGCGGCTCATCGGTAATGGGCAATTTCGATTGAAAGATTGGCCGGGCGCAAAAGTGACCTGGCTTGGGGTGCGAGAGTACGATGAAGACGATGTCGAGGCCAATACATTTCTCGCGACGATTTTTCAGCGCTTGGGCGATCTCGTAAGCTCGGATCAAGCAGTGGAGCGGGCGCTCAATAACAAAGAGCTTTCTTCTGCGCAGCGCGCTGAAATTCGCGCCTTAATGGGCCGAAACGCCAAGAATCAATGGGAACAGAGCTGGGCAAAATTAAACGGCGCTGAAGTAACGCAGCAGGCGGCTCTCACATCGCCGTATTTGGAAAAATCACTGGATCTCTACCGGGCAGGTTTTAACGAGGACCGAAACCACTTCTATTCCGGTCTGAATGCATTGGCGATGGCGACTATGCTCATCGAATTGGCGCAATGCCAAAGTAACATTTGGCAAGACAACTTTGACTCGGAAGAAGAAGCCAATCAAAAATTAGCGAAGCTAAAAGAATTGCGCAGCGATCTTACCGCCGCCGTTAAGTTGGCGATCGAATCGAAACAGACCGCCCTGGAACGCACTGGCAAAACCGATGTTTGGACCGAGATCAGTACGGCGGATCTAACTTGTTTGACATCCGGACGGCCCAATCGTGTCGCTCAAGCCTACAAAAAGGCGCTCGCCAACGCCACACAGCAGGCGCGCGACGCGGTACGACGACAGCTTTTATTGTACCAAGGCTTGGGAATTCTCAATGAGAATATCAAGGCCGGTCTGGACGCAATCGGGCCTGTGGCGGCGCAAGCTCAGGAATCGCCACCCCGGGTTATTTTGTTTACTGGCCATAGGATCGATACCCCTGATCGCGCCAGCCCTCGTTTTCCTGCAGCCAAGGAGAGCGTCGCGCGCGACATGATTCGTGATGCTGTTGTAAAGGAAATCGCGAGAAGCAGCGAACGGTTCATCGGTATCGCTGGAGGGGCTTCCGGCGGCGACATTCTTTTTCACGAGATCTGCGACGAACTCAAAATTCCAAGCCAGATGTATTTGGTAGGGCCGAAGAATGAATATGTCAAAGCCTCGGTTGCCGATGGAGGTCCAGAGTGGGTGGGGCGATTCAATCGGCTTTTTGACAAACACGAGCCCAAGATTTTGTCCGAATCGGAGCGGCTGCCGCGTTGGCTCCGAGCCAAGCCGGATTATGACATTTGGCAGCGTTCGAATTTATGGATGCTGCACAACGCGCTGTTCTTGTCCCGTGAGCACTTGACGTTGATCGCGCTCTGGAACGGTGCCACAGGGGATGGCCCGGGCGGAACCGAAGATATGGTGGACCGAGCGAAAACGCGGGGCGCAACTTTTGTTCATCTTGATGCTCGCAAACTGATTGAGTAGACCGGGGAAAGACTTCTTCCAAACGTCGAAATGACATTCTAAATGGCCGGTTCTTACCGGTGAAAGCAATCCTCATCTGTGTTGGCCTTTGGCTGACTGTTTCGCAGAAACTCTATGCGGGACCGCTTGTCGTCGGATACTCGTCGGTGACCTCCGTATTTCTGCCGTTTTGGATCGGCAATGAGGCTGGTTTTTACAAAAAAGAAGGGCTCGATGCTCAGCTCATTTACATCGCCAGCTCGACGACCATGGCGCAGGCGATGTTTGCTCGGGAAGTTGCGGTTTCTACAGTAAACAGCGGCAGCGTCGTGAGCAGCGGGCTGCAAGGCGGTGATCTGGTTTTGATGGGCGCGGTGATTAACACGGCGGCTTTCTACGTCATGGCGCGGCCGGAAATCGCCCGCGCTCAAGACTTGAAAGGCAAGAGAATCGGCGTCACGCGGCTTGGGTCGTCTTCAGATTTCGCAATCCGCGAGTATCTGAAAAAAACTCAGCTGCAGGCCGGCCGTGACGTCAATATTATACAGGCGGGCAGGATGCCGGAATTGGCTGCGGCGCTGAACAGCGGTTCGATCAGCGCGGCGCCTTTATCGGCGCCAAGCTCCTATGTCGCTGAACAGAAGGGCAATCGGGTGATTGCGAATCTCGCGCGCGAAGGAATTTACTTTGTCATCGCTGGATTGACGACGACGCGGCGTTTTTTGCGCGAACAACGAAGCGATGCCAAGGCTTTTTTGCGCGCGTTCGGTCGTGCGACGCATCTTATGTTCGAGCAACGAGACCAGGCCAAAAGTATTTTACGCAAATATGCGAAGATCGATGACCCTGGCATGCTCGAGGGCAGCTTGAAGTATGCCCAGGACTTCACTGAAAAAATTCCCCTGGTCAAACGCGAGGGGGTTCAGGTCGTGCTCGATCAAGAGATTGCAAAAAACCCGCCGGCGAAAGAGTTTACGCCTGAACGGTTCTATGACAATAGTTTGGTGCAGGAGCTGATCCATGAGGGCTTCTACAAATCCCTCTGGAGCAAATAGAGTGGAACGCAGAATGAACTACGCGCCAATCGATGCCGATGGTCACGTAATGGAAACCGATGATGAGCTCCGACGGTATCTCCCACCGCCATTCGAAGGCCGTCGTGCGCTCACGGCGCTTTTTCCATCGCTTGATGGTTGGCCACGCAGCACGCGCAAGTCGCCCGACCATACGCCATGTTTGCAGAAGTGGCGCCAGTTTTTGGATCAGTCCGGCGTCGCCGGAGCGGTGCTGTATCCAACAATGGGTCTCGCGATGGCACTCATCAAAGACGCCAAGTGGGCGGGGGTAATGGCGCGTTGTTACAACAATTATCTTTACGCCGAATATCTCGAAAAGGAGCCGCACCGGCTATGGGGCGTAGCCTTGCTGCCGCTTCAGGACGTCGGCGCAGCCGCAGAAGAGTTGGAACGCTGTGTCAAGGAATTGAAAATGGTCGGTGGAGTGATTCCGGCGGCTGGGTTGCTGCGCGGTCTCGGCCATGCGATGTACGATCCGCTTTATGAAGCTGCCGTGCGGCTCGATGTGCCGTTGGCCGTGCACGGCGGTTCGAGCGCCGGTCTCGGCCTCGACCTGTACGATTCCTTTGTAAAAATCCTCGTGATGGAACACGCCGTCGCGCAGCAGATCCATTTCACGAGCTATTTACTCGATGGTGCGCCGGTGCGATTTCCGGGGCTCAAGATGGCGTTTTTAGAGGCGGGCGTCGGCTGGGTTCCCTATTTGATGGAACGGCTGGACGAAAAGTTTGAAAAACTACCACAGCAAGCTCCATTGTTGAGCCACGAGCCGAGCCATTACGTCAGGAGCTGTCCGATTTATTTTTCCTGCGAGCTCGAAGAAAAGATCCTGCCCTATGTGATCAGCCTCGGGTTGCAGAAAAGAATCATGTATCCCTCCGATTTTCCGCACGAGCGACCGACGCTTGAAGAGTTCCTTGCTGACATTCCTCGGTTTGGCGAAAGAGGCGATCTATCCGACGAAACCAAAAAACGTATTCTGCGTGACAATTGCATCGAGTTTTACTCGCTTAAACCGTCCGATTAGCAAACTAGGAATCGGGTCCCGTCGTAGTCGGCGTCTCTCCATCGACGCTGGAGTGCCTCACTCGAAAAGAGTAAAGTAAGGCTCTCAAGTTTCTAAGCGTTCGATGAATTCCAGCTCGTATTCAGACCAAAGAAAGTCGGGCGCTGCGGTTCGCTGCGAGGGAATTTCGCGCGCGTTTGCCGGCACCGGCTTGGTGCTCGACCGTATTAGTTTTCAAATCGAGCCTGGCGAGTTCGTCGCTTTACTAGGCCCGTCCGGATCAGGCAAATCTTCGTTATTGCGGCTCACGGCAGGACTCGACCGGGCGGATGCCGGGCGATTGGCAATCGAAGCGGAGCAGGGCACCGTTTCTCGTGGTTTTGTCTTTCAAGAAGCGACCTTGATTCCCTGGCGCAACGTGCTGCGAAATACTACCCTGCCGCTCGAGCTGCAGGGATGGGAGACGGAGCGCGCCAAGGCGCGCGCTGAGGAGGAACTGCGGCGCGTTCGCCTGATGGAATTCGCCGCGCGTTATCCGCACGAACTCTCCGGCGGTATGAAGATGCGCACCTCGGTGGCGCGCGCCTTGATCACGCGACCGAATCTTCTGCTCCTCGACGAGCCCTTCGCAGCCCTAGACGAGCCCACGCGCCATACTCTGCAACAGCAGTTGCGCGAGATCTGGGCGGCGCTCGGCATGACCATCTTGTTCGTGACGCACTCAATTTCCGAAGCCGTGTTTCTTGCCAACCGGATCGTTGTGCTGTCGCCCCGGCCAGCCCGCATACTGCTGGACAGTTTGATTCAGCTCAGCGAAACGCGCACCGCCGCGCTCCGCACTTCTTTTCCCTATATAGAAGAAGTCCGACGCATCACCACAGCGATTCCGGCGCCGGAACAAGAGATATGAGTTTCAAGATAAAAATAGCGTCGCTTTTGCCGCCGCTGCTGCCGCTGATTCTTAGTATGGGGTTAGTGGAAACTGCTGTACGTTTGGGAT
>Ga0207645_10000320_pt1 | contig 39983 bp, 33 predicted proteins | sample KBSM53metaG_FD_184331 | JGI IMG/M metagenome (GOLD analysis project Ga0207645, IMG submission 184331) | Miscanthus rhizosphere microbial communities from Kellogg Biological Station, Michigan, USA - KBS M5-3 metaG (SPAdes) (version 2) | ecosystem: Host-associated > Plants > Roots > Rhizosphere >...
CTGCCCGGCCACTTCGCCGCCGCCGACGGCCACTGGGGCCGACGCCGGGTAGCGGTGCGGCTGGCGATGAGCCCCTAGGCCCGATCGGGAGCATCGACAGCCGGTCGCGTCCCGTGCCCTTGGCCCACGCTGTGTCGCGCCAACTTGCATGCCCCTTGATCTGCCTTAAGTTTGTCGGTCGAAGGGCACCCCGGATCACCCCAAAACTCCCCCGATGACGCGCACTGCTGCTAATATGCTGCGGTGCATCATTTGTCCTGAGGGGGGCTTCATGGAATTCACAGGCAAGGTAGCCGTCATTACCGGGGCCGCCAGTGGCATTGGCCGAGCAGTCGCAATCAACCTCGCGCGGCGCGATATCGGTGCGATGGCGTTGTGCGACATGGGCGAGGCCATCGTGGACATCGTCGCCGAAGTCAACAAGGGCGCCGGCCGCGAAGTCGCGTTCCCCTATCGCGGCGACGTGTCCGACGAGGCGTTTCGCCGCACGGTCTTCGACTCGATCAGCGAGCGCTTCGGCCTGGTTTCGATGTGCGTGCCGGCCGCCGGCATCACACGTGACGACCTCGCGGTTCGCGTCGACAAGGAAACCGGCAAGGCGAGGATCTATCCGGTCGAGCGCTTCCGGCAGGTCGTCGACGTGAACCTGATTGCGCCGGTGTACTGGGCGCTGGAAATGATCGGACGCATCGCCGAGGATCGTGCCGCGCGCGGGCTCAAGCGGTGGGCGCCGACCGAAGGAATGCAGGGCGCGATCGTATTCATCGGCTCCGTATCGTCGCAAGGCAATCGCGGCCAGATCTCGTACGCGAGCACCAAGGCCGGACTCGAAGGCGCCGCCGCGACGATCATGAAGGAAGCTATTTTCTACGGCGTGCGCTGCGGGCTCATTCATCCGGGGTTCACCGACACGCCGATGGTGCGTGCCATGGGCGACGACTACATCGGCAAGCACATCCTCCCCTTCACGCAGTTGGGCCGCCTGATCCGCCCGGACGAAATCGCCGATGCGATCTGCTTCATGCTGGCCAATTCGGCAGTGAGCGGAGAATTGTGGGCGGACGCCGGTTGGCACGCGCCCGCGTAACGTGACTATCGGCCCGAGCGGGCCGGCTCAATGCCGCCCGGACGCGATCCGATCAACCATCGCCCGCAGCGCGGAAATCTGCACGCCGGTCCTGTTGGCGTAGTTCTCGTCGGTGTAGCCCCACCAGTCCCAGCAGCCATTGGGATTGAGGCCGGGGATCGAAACCGCTTGCGGAAACAGCACGACGATGCGATTGGTGTCGGCCCAGGCCGCGTAGCCGGCGTGCCGCACGAACGTCGTGCCGTAATACAGTCCGCCGCCCGGCGGCGTCTTCAGCGGCGGATAGTTCTGTCCCTGCTCACACCCATGCAGCGCAACGTGCAGCCGGCACCGTGTGCCATGCGCGCACGCCGACGGAACATACAGCCAGCCCGTGGTGTCCATGCCGGTGAGCCACAGAAAGCTGCTGCTGCCCACGTACCGCGACTGGTCGAACTCGATGAAGCGTCCCGTCAGCGCGCCATGGCGCTTGGGCTTGAGCGGGCCGTAGACCCAGGTCAGGATCGCCTTCGCTCCGTCGAAGCCGCATTTGCCGATGTACGGCGACTCTGTAACGGAACAGCCGCGGCCGTAATTCACTGTCGGCATCGTATGTCCGGCATTGTCGAGCAGCTTGGTCGAAATGTTTTGCGCCGGCACCGTGAATCTTGTGTAGTAATCGGCGGTTTGCGCGGCCACCGGCGCCGGGACGATAGGGTCCTTGCCGCCGGCGAAGATGAACACGCGCTGTCCGGCGAGATGGCTTGGATTGTCGATCAGGCGGTCGGCCGCGAAGCGCTGCGTGGCGCGCTCGAGTGCCGGGACGTCGGCGCTGGTGGCGGAGACGCTGCACGCGAGATGCGCCGGGTCCAGCGTGCAAGAACAGCGCGTGGTTGCGCCGAGGATGGTTCCCTGGCTGCAGAAATAGGGTCCGCCCGCAATGACACCCACGCCCTTGACGATGGACGAGTGCGCGACCGCGAACTGCACCGCCATGAAGGCACCGGAGGAAATGCCCGAAAGCGACGTCTGGGCGACGTCAACGTTCAGCGCGGGGAGCGCCTGTGGCGAATTTGCAGGACAGGACAACGGCAGCGCGACGGCGCACGCGAGCAGCCATCGCAATGGGCCTGGACGAATTGGTGAACGGGCGGACATGCTTCGCTTTCTGCAGGCGCGTGGACCCGACTCAGCCGGAAAGGGAAAATAGTTCTACGAGCAACTGAACATTATGGCAGCCCCTGGGCAACAAAAGTACCCGATGAAGCGCGTTGTTCGCCGGCATCAAACATCCTGCCGAGTGCATGGAATTGAATGTCGGCTCGTGAGAAAATACGCGATTGGTTCAGCGGCACGATCGTCCGCGCATTCGACGGCGGCCGCCCAATCCTGGAATTCCGATGAAACGCGACGATCCCAAAACCCTTGCTTCGGCGGCACGCTCCGCCATGCCGCCCCAGGCCATTTCCGGCGAGATCCTCCTGGAGAAGTACGCCAAAGGCACGGAGCAGAACGTCGAAGCGGTGCGCCGCCGCGTCGCGCGCGCACTGGCCGCGGTCGAGGCGCCGCAGCAACGGGAGCGGTGGGAACGCGCGTTCATGGAAGCGCAGCAGAACGGCTTCATCCTCGGCGGCCGGATCAACTCCGCCGCGGGCACGGACCTGAAGGCCACGCTGATCAATTGCTTTGTGCAACCGGTCGGCGACAGCATCTCCGGCGACGAGAACGGCGTGGGCATCTATGTCGCGCTCAACGAGGCTGCCGAGACGATGCGCCGCGGTGGTGGCGTGGGCTACGACTTTTCGCACATTCGTCCGCAGGGCGCGCACGTCAAGGGCACGAACAGCCGCGCCAGCGGGCCGCTTTCCTACATGCGCGTGTTCGACCAGAGCTGCGCAACGGTGGAGTCCGCGGGCTCGCGGCGCGGCGCGCAAATGGGCATTCTCCGCTGCGATCACCCCGACATCGAGGCGTTCATCCACGCCAAGGACGACGGGAGGCTCACGAACTTCAACCTTTCCGTGGCGGTAACCGACGAGTTCGTCGCGGCCGTGCGCGACAACGCGCCGTGGCAGCTCGTGCACAAGGCGCCGCCCGCGCCCGACCTCATCGCGGCGGGTGCACATCAGCGCGAAGATGAACTGTGGGTCTACCAGACGGTGCGCGCCGGCGCACTGTGGGACCAGATCATGCTGTCGACGTACGACCACGCCGAGCCGGGCGTCGTGTTCATCGACGCGATGAACCGCGACAACAACCTCTCGTACTGCGAGACGATCGAGGCCTCGAATCCGTGTGGCGAACAGCCGCTGCCTTCGTACGGGTGCTGCGACCTCGGCAGCGTCAACCTGACGTGTTTCGTGCAGGACCCGTTCATGCCGGGCGCGCGCTTCGACTTCGCGGGTTTCGCCACCACGGTGGCAGTCGGCGTGCGCATGCTCGACAATGTCCTCGATGTGACGGCGTGGCCGTTGCCGCAGCAAAAGAAGGAGGCAATGGACAAGCGCCGCGTCGGCCTGGGCTTCACGGGGCTGGGCGACGCGCTGATCGAGTTAAACCTGCGCTACGACAGCGCGGAAGGTCGCGCGATGGCCGCCCGCATCGCCGAGAAAATGCGCGACGCCGCCTACCTGGCCTCAGTGGAAATTGCCAAGGACAAGGGGCCGTTCCCGCGCCTCGACGCCGAACAATATCTCGCCGCGCCGCGCTTCGCGTCGCGCCTGCCGGACGACATCAAGGCCGCGATCCGCGCGCACGGCATCCGCAACAGCCACACGCTGTCGATCGCGCCGACCGGAACCATTTCGCTCGCGTTCGCCGATAACGCGTCAAACGGCATCGAGCCCGCGTTCAGCTGGTTCTACCGGCGCAGGAAGCGCATGCCCGACGAATCGATGAAGGAATACCAGGTCGAGGACCATGCGTACCGCCTGTACAAGCATTTGCATGGCGCCGACGACACGGTCGAACTGCCGCCGACCTTCGTCAACGCACTGCAAATGAGCGCGCAGGATCACATGCTGATGAGTGCCGCCGTGCAGCCTTTCATCGATACGGCGATCAGCAAGACGGTGAACGTTCCGGCGGATTATCCGTTCGAGGCGTTCAGGGATCTCTATTTCGAAGCGTGGAAGGCGGGCCTCAAGGGCATCGCGACGTATCGCCCGAACAGCCTGCTGGGCGCAGTGCTCGACGTCGCGCCCGCGGCAGCGCCAACCGCGGAGCCGCAGGACTTCGACACCGCCGACCCCGACCGCCGCATCCGCCTCGATCGCGCACTGCAGCCGCCGCTTTCCAGCCTGCGTTGGCCCGGCAGGCCGGAGCTCGCCAATGGCAATCCGTGCTGGACGTACGTGGTCCGCCATCCGTTGGGCGACTTCGCCGTCTTCATCGGCCACATCGACGACGGCGCGTCATACCCATTCGAGGTCTGGATCAACGGCGCCGAACAGCCACGCGGCCTTGGCGCCATCGCCAAGACGCTGTCGATGGACATGCGCACCAATGACCGAAAATGGCTCGACATGAAGCTGTCGGCACTGGAGAAGGCTAGCGGCGACGACGGCTTCGAAATGGCCATGCCACCCGACGGACGCCGCATCCGCGTGCCGAGCCTGGTGTCGGGATTCGCGAAACTGATACGCTACCGGTGCAACGAACTTGGTGTGTTCGCCGGCGACACCAATGGCAAGTCGCCGGTCGTCGACGCGCTGATGGGTCCGAAGGAGCCGAAGGCCGGCCCGGATGGCACGCTCTCCTGGACCGTGGACGTGCTCAACCACGCGACCGGCGACGACTTCGTGCTGTTCCTGAAGGAACTGGTGATGCCCGACGGGCAACGCCGGCCCTATTCGATGTGGCTGTCCGGCGAATATCCGCGAGTGATGGACGGCCTGTGCAAGGCGCTTTCACTCGACATGCGCGTGTACGATCCCGCGTGGATCGGCATGAAGCTGCGCAAGCTTCTCAACTATGGCGAACCGAACGGGTCGTTCATGGCGCGCACGCCGGGCTCCGACAAGGCACAGATGTGGCCGTCGACGATCTGCTATCTCGCCCAGCTGATGATCCACCGCTACGCGATGCTCGGCATCCTCACCGAACAGGGTTATCCGGTGGAACACGCCGGCATCCTGACCGTGCCGCTGGCCGAGCAGGCGCAGGCCAACGGATTCAAGACGCTCCCCGGGAAGAAGTGCCCCGAGTGCGGGAACAAAGCGCTGATCCGCAAGGATGGGTGCGATTTCTGCACCGACTGCGGCTTTACCGGCGCGTGCGGCTGACGTCCGGCGGGAAAACGGACGACGACTCGCTGCCTATTTCTTCGGAGGGTAGCTGACGGCAGCAGTGGCAGGCGCAACCTTGCCGATCCGCGACCATGAGCTCACGTCGAACGTGAACTCGGCGACCGCGCAAGTCGGCATTCGGGTGATGCTGCTCGACAGCCGGTGCGCAAGTTCGGTGAACTCGGGGTTGTGCCCGAACAGCATTGCGCAGTCGGCCTCTTTACCGAGCCGCTGGATGACGTCGAGCACGACGTCCGTCTCCGCCGCGTACAGCCGGTCGTCAATCACGATTTTCTTGCGCTTGTACCCGAGTTCCTTGGCAATGATGCGCGCCGTCGTCAACGCGCGCTTCGCCGGACTCGAAAGGATCAGGTCGGGCTTGGCGCCGGCCTTCGCCAAGCGCTTGCCGACCTTCGGCGCATCGCGCTTGCCGCGAACGTCCAGCGGGCGTTCCTTGTCGGCCAGCGCCGGGTCATCCCAGCTCGACTTGGCGTGACGGACGAGAAAGAGGGTCTTCATGATCTTGGCAGCCAACCGGGTGACAAGCGAACATTCTAACCCGCGAATTCTCCACCCTACGCCATCGCCGGCATCGCCAGCCGCACCCGGTTCTGCAGAAAGCGATTGAGCGGGCTGGTGGGCTTGCGCGTGGCGCGCTCGGCCACCAGTGCGTTGGCCAGGCTCGACTTCCGCGCGCGCAGCGCCGCCTCGGTGAACGTGAGGTGGATGAGATCGCACTGGGCGAGACTGCCACCGCAGCGATGAGCAAAGCGGCGGACCTGCGTAAGCCACTCGACGCATGCCGCGAAATCGCGCCGCGCAAAGGCCGCCAGCGCCTCGCACATCGGCCGCATCAGCGCGCGTTCGGGAAGCACCGCCGGTGCCTCTTCGTGCAGCGCATCGAGCAACCTGGTCGCGGCGGATTTACGCTTCGCGGCGGCAAAGGCCATCATTGCGTGCACGATGTGGAATGGCCGCACCAGTGCCAGCCGCTGCGTCGCCCAGCGATCGGCTAGCGCCTGCCAGCGTTCGCGCAGGTCGAAGTTGCGCAACTCGAGCCGCCACAGCAGCGCCGACGCGTCGGATAGCGCGGACACGTCGCCGTTGGCCGCATTCGCGATCTTCCGGTCGTATACGGCCAGCGCCGCGCCCACGTCCTCCAGTTCAAAGTGAAACAGCGCGCGATGCCACGCCAGGTGAACGACGTAGCCGTTGCCCTCGCTCCAAGCTGCTTCGTTGTCAGCGAGGAACGCGAGTCCCTCGCGGGCGCGCGCCTCCATTTCCAGCACATGGACCAGCGCGTGCATGGCGCCCACATGCATGGGGTCGATGGCGAGCGCATCGCGCGCAATTTTTTCAGCTTGGCGATACTCGCCGTTTTCCTCGAGGCCGAACGCGTACATGGCGAGCACGCTCGCGTAACCGCGCATGCCGGCGTGCCATCGCGGCAATACGCCTGCAACGCGATCGCGCAGCATCTCCCATCGCGCCATGCGAAAGTCGAGCGCGTGCGCGACCATCAGCGCCAACAGGTCGCGCGGGCGCTCGGCGACGATGGCCCCGTAGCGCGCGAGCGCCAGCATCGAATCGCCGTCGAGCCACGCGCGTGCCGCGGCGGCGTGACGCAGGGCCGGGTCGTCCCGGTCAAGCTTCGCGGCGTCGATCGCGTCCAGGCTGGTCCGCAACGCGGACCACGACGCGGTGTCGTCGGCGTGCACGATGAGTCCCGCGCGCAGGCAATGCGCCCACACGCAGCCCGGGTCGTCGTCCAGCAGCTGTTCGAGTGCGGCCGCGGGATGGCCGCGGTGCGTGTGCATCCGCTCGAGCACGGCATCGCAGCGCTGCTGCGAGCGCGCGTCGGCCACCTGCATCGCCCGGTCGTGGAATAAAGCGTCGTTCATGATCGTGATGAATCCTCTTTTCCGCCGCCCCACTACTCCGGAACCGTTTCTCCTGAGCCACCCATTTCCTTCGGCACGTCCTTCATCTTGGGCAGTCCGTCCTTCATGTGCAGGACTGTCTCGGCGTAATTCACGTGCAATTGCGGGACGTGGCGGTACGTGGGTATCGTCGCGGCGTACACGTCGATCAGCCCCCAGTGCGGATGGTCCGTCATCAAGTGGCCGCCGCACATCTTGCAGAACTTGCGGTAGCTGCGCTCCGTCTTGTGGTACGTGCCCACATTGTCCGCGCCGCGCGTGACGGTCACAGCCTCCGGCTTCCACAGGCTGAAAGCGTTGACGGGCGCGGCGGACCAACTCCGGCAGGATTCGCAATGGCAAAAACCCGCGGCGACGGGCTCGCCGGTTACCTTGATCTCGACGGCGCCGCAAAAGCACTTTCCAACATAGGTCTGGTTCATGATCCTGCCCTTTCACTGTGACGGAAACGGACTCTGACTTGCGTTGTTCCGTGGAATGGAGTCTAGGCAACCCGGACATCTCCGCAATTTCACTGGCGACGCCCGTTTGTTTCTTTTGTTTCAGCGATCGGGCGCGCGCTGGACTTCGTGGGCCAGTTCGGCGACCACGCGCCGGACTTCGTCAGGTAGAAACGGCTTCTCGATGACGGGACGGCCGCACTCCGCGACGAACTCGCGCGATGCGGTGGTCAGGGTGTCGCCGGTGACGAAGACGACGCGCGCACCCTGCCCGGGCCACCGCCGCTCGATCTCGTGGTAAAGCGCGCGCCCGTCCATGCCGGGCATGCGGATATCCGTGAGGACAACGTCGTAGCTTTTCACCGCCATGCGCTCCAACGCGTCGCGTCCCGAGGCGACGGTGTCGACGTGATGGCGCGCGGCAGCCAGGATTTCCGCCAGCGTCTCGCGGATTTCCGCTTCGTCGTCGACAATGAGGATTCGGCGCTCGTCGCCGCGCAATCCTGGAATGTCCTCAGCCACGGGCGCGGTCGTCTCCACGGCGCCCACGGGCAACGTGATGGTAAACGCCGCGCCACCTTCTGCAGGGCTATCCACGGTGAGCGTACCGCCGTGCGCTTCGACGATGCCCAGGCTCACGGCCAATCCGACGCCCAGGCCCATGCCCGTCGGCTTGGTCGTGAAATAGGGTTCGAATATCCGGGCCCGCAGATGCGGCGGGATGCCGGGGCCATTGTCCGCGACGATGATCCGGATCATGTCCGGCGCGGCAAGGTACTCGGTCGCCACGCGGATACGTCGCGGCGCCGGCCGCTCCTGCAGCGACTGCTGCGCGTTGATGATCAGGTTGAGCAGCACCTGATGCAGCTGGTCGGCGTCGGCGAGCGTTGGCGGAATGTCCCGCGCGAGATCCAGCGTCACGTCGATGCCGCTGGTGCGAATGGCGTAGCCGGTGATGTCCAGCGCCGCTGTCACCACATCGTTGATGATCACCGGACCGCGTTCGGGAGGCTGCTGCCGGGCCATGGCGAGGAACGTGCGCACGATGCGCGCGCAGCGCTCGGCGGCGACACGGATCTTCTGTGCCGCGACCTGGGTGGCCGGATCGCCACGCTCCTCGAGCAGCACGGCCCGCGCCACTACAACCGACAGCGGATTGTTGAGTTCGTGGGCAACCCCCGCCAAAAGCGAACCGAGCGCGGCGAGCTTCTCGCGCTGGTACAGCGTTTCGCGCTGCCTCGCCAGCTCAGTCGCCGAGCGTTTCTTCTCGGTGATGTCACGGGCGATGGTCAGCACATGCGGCTTGCCCTGATAGCGCATCGGGATGCCGTGGAGCTCGATCTCCAGCGCGACGCCGTCCTTGCGCAACTCGGTCACTTCGATGTGGCGCGATTCCCCGGCGGCGACCGAGCGCAGGAACTCCGTGGCGTATGACGGGCCCGCCCAGCGGCCGGATGGCAACGAACCATCGTCGTCGCTATAACCGTACATGTGCCAAAGCGCCGGATTGGTGTCGACGAGTTCGCCCTCGGCTGTCCACAGAGCGACGCCGTCGATAGCCGCGTTGAACATCGCGCGGTACTGCTCCTCGCTCGCGCGCAGCGCCGCCTCGGCCTCCTTGCGGTTGGTGATGTCGCGCGCAAGTGCCAGCGCCATGGAGTCGAACGCGCGGCTCAAGCGTCCGAGTTCGTCGGGGCCTTTGAGGCCGCTGCGTGCCGCCAGGTTGCCCGTCGCGATCTGCTCCGCCGCGCTCACCAGCCGCGCCGTGCGCCGCGTCAGCAGGAAATGAAAGACCAGCCACATCGTGAGCGCCAGCGCCGTTACCCATCCGGCCCAGTACAGTGCTTGCCGGGTGACCTGCGCCCGCGCCTCCGCCTTGTACCGCTTCAAGTCGTATGCAAGGTACAGGCTGCCGGTACGCGACGGCCGTAACTCTTCTCGGGCGCCGCCCATCAGCACGCCTGCGTAGCCGAGCAGCTCTTCGCCGCTGGCGTCCGTCGTCAGGCCGGCGCGGCGTTCGCGAATCGCGTCGGCGGCCCGCTCGATGTCGGCCCGCGGCAGGAACTCCGCGATCCCTTGGCCGAGCCACGCGCGACGAGTCGATGCGATGACGACGTTTCGGTCGTCCGTCAGCGCCGCGAACGCAACATCGTGGTTGTGTGCCAGCACGGCGACCTCGTGCTGCGCCGCGGCCGGATCGCCCTTCAGCAGAAGGTACTCGAGCGTGCTCTGCAGGCGGGACACCTCCTGCACGAGCCGTTTGCGGCTGTCCTCCACGGCCTCGCGCTCGGCCTCTGGCACGTGATACAGCATGTTCACCGTGCTCAGGATCGCGGTGAAGCCCAGCAGGATCAGCGGGACCGTGAATTTCAGCGACCCCGGTATACCCATCGCTATTTCGCCAGGCGGGCCAGCGGCGCTGGCGCGAGCAGCTCCTCGATGGCCGGCTCGTTGGTGACCAGCTTGGCGTCGATCATCAGCGACAGCAGGCGACGCCCGGTCACCACCAACTCCGGTTTCTCCCCGCCCAGCATCTTCAGGTTTTCGTCCCGCGTCGGAATGTGCAGGCCCTTGAGCGTCTCCAGGAACTGTTCTCCCGAAGTCTGCTGGCGGATGCCCATCCGCCGCGCGGCATCCTTGGGATCGCTGCCCATGTAGTCGAGGGCGCTGAACCAGCCGGTGAGCAGCGCCTGCAATCCGTCCGGATGCGACGCGATGGCGGTATCGCGCACCGCGAGCAGATCGACGATCTCGCCGGGCATCTGCGTGCTGTCGAACAGCGTCTTGGCGCCCGCCTTCAAAAACTGCGCGCGGAACGGATCGAATGTGACGGCGCCATCGACCAGCCCCTTCTCGAACGCGCTCGGCTGTTCGTTCGACTCGAGGTGCACGACGTTGACGTCGGACGCCTGCATGCCGTTGATGGCCAGCGCGCGGCTCAGTACGAATGCGCCGAGGGCACTGCTCTCGACGGCAACCGACTTGCCCTTGAGATCGCGCATCGACTTCATGCCGCTGCGCCCGACGACGACGTCCGCGCCGTGCGACACGTCCACCACCAGCACGATGCGCGGCTTGAATCCGTCGGCGGCGAGACCGAACAGCTCGTCGAGGCTGATGACCATGCCATCGATGGCCTGGTTGCGAAAGGCGCGCAGCACCTCGCTCGCCGACGGATATTCGACGAGCTGGACGGCCTTGGCGTCGAGGCGGCCCAGTTCGCGCGCCAGATAGAGTGGCTCGCTGCCGATCCAAACGTTGGTGCCGATGCGCAGGACGGGGTCCGGCGTTCGCGTGCATCCGAACAGCGAGAGCGCCAGCGCGACGCAGGCGAGCACGCACGCGTAATGGCACAATTCGCGGCGCGATGCTTGGCGCAATGCGTTCATTCGCGCCTCATGCCCCGTCCGGGACGAAAATGTAGCCTTCGTTGCGTACCGTCTTGATGAATCGCGGATGCTCGGGGTCGGGCTCGATTTTCTTGCGCAGCCGCATGATGCGCAGGTCGACGCTACGGTCGAATGGATCCCAGTCGCGCTGGTTGAGGTTGAGGATGCGCTCGCGCGACAGCGGACGGTTCGGATGCTCAGCGAACGCCTTGAGCAGGTCGAATTCCAGCGGGGTCATCGCCACCTCGTTGCCCTTGTCGTCGGTTAGACGGTGGGCGGCCAGGTCGAGCACGCAGCGTCCGATGCGCACGCGCTCGGCGCCGATGTCGGCACGCGCCGCGGCGGAGGTTCGCCGCAGCACGCTCTTCACGCGCGCCTCCAGCTCGCGCGGGTCGAAGGGCTTGGGAACGTAGTCGTCGGCGCCCATCTCGAGCCCCACGATGCGATCGACGACGGTGCTCGCCGAAGTGAGCATGACGACCGCCACCGCCGCATGACGTTCGCGCAGGAAGCGCGCGAAGCTCAACCCATCCTCACCCGGCATGTTGATGTCCACCAGCGCCAGGTCGACCGGATGCTGTTCGACCAGCGCCTTGGCGGCCAGCGCGCTCTCGGCGCCGATGGCCGCGTAGCCGTGCGCGACGAAGTACTCCTCCAGGACGTCGCGCACGTCCGGCTCGTCATCGACGATCAGGATGGTGGCTTTCGGACTCACGGCGGCGCTTCCACTGTCTTTCCCCCTCATCGGCACAAGGCCGTCGGACTCCCGGGCATACGCACCCGCGAATCCTACCGCCATAGCGCCTTGAAGCGTAGAGCCACCACCAAAACGAACCATTTTCATGCGGACTCCCCTGTCGAGGCAGAGAGGATAGATCGCGCCGGACGAGATTCGTACCCTGCGGACCGCGCATGAAACAAATGAAACAAAAACAGCATACCGATGCAGTCAGGTTGCCGTGACCCTCTCCTAGACTGGTCTCACTTGCCGCAACGCGGGGTAAGTGGAAACGAGAAAGGAATCGGTCGATGTTTACGCACCGCATCAGCAGCAGCACCGCGACAGCAACCGCGGTGAAGTCCAGGGCCATCGAGCGCATGCACGCCGACGCGCGCGCGCCGCTCCTTGCGCATTTCCTTGCACTGTCCGCCGCGGACCGTCGCCTGCGCTTCGGCCGGCCCATCGCGGAGTCCGTCATCGCTTCGTACGTGGATGGCATCGACTTCGCCCGCGACACGGTCCTGGGCGTCCGCGACGCTCAGTCGCAGGTCATCGGCGTGGCACACATGGCCTTCGAAGGCGATTCGGCCGAAGTCGGCCTCTCGGTCCTGCCCGGATACCGCAAACGTGGTATCGCCAGCGCACTGTTCGGCAGCGCGGTCGCCCGCGCGCGCTGTTACGTGCGGGGAATCCACATGCTGTTCCCGGCGATCAACGCGCCGATCCTGCGCATCGCCAGGCGCTTCGGCATGGCCGTGCGTTTCAGCAGCGGCGACGCCGAAGCCCGCCTCGACGTCCGGTCCAACCCCGCGTTGCCGCTCACCAACAGACTGTGCGGGAGGGAATTTGCATGAACGCGACGAGCACCATTGCAGTGAAGGCACTCTTCAATTCAACCCAAAGGAGTAAGACCATGACCAGCGAAATCGCCACCGCCTCTCCTACCGTCGACTTTGCCGCCATCAAGGGCCGCCAGCAGGCTGCGTGGTCCACCGGCAATTACGCTGTCGTAGGCACCACATTGCAGATCGTCGGCGAGAACCTTGCCGAGGCCATGGACCTCCGTTCGGGCATGCGCGTGCTCGACGTCGCCGCCGGCAACGGCAACGCGACACTCGCCGCCGCGCGCCGCTGGTGCGACGTCACGTCCACGGACTACGTGCCCGCGCTGCTGGAATCCGGCAGGGCGCGCGCGGTTGCGGAAGGCCATACCATCAAGTTTCAGGAAGCGGATGCCGAGAACCTGCCCTTTGCCAACGCGTCTTACGACGCCGTGATGTCGACGTTCGGCGTGATGTTCACGCCCAACCAGGAACGCGCCGCGAGCGAACTTCTGCGCGTATGCAAGCCCGGCGGCAAGATCGGGCTCGCGAACTGGACGCCGGACAGCTTCATCGGCCAGCTATTCAAGATCATCGGACGTTACATTCCGCCCGTCGCCGGCATCAAGTCGCCCTCGCTCTGGGGAACCGAATCCCGCCTCGCCGAGCTGTTCGGCCCGGGCGCGAGCGCCATCCGGACGACGCAGCGCGAATTCGTGTTCCGCTATCGCTCGCCCGCGCATTGGATCGAGGTGTTCCGCACCTACTACGGACCGGCGAACCGGACGTTCGCGGCGCTGGACGCCGCGCACCAGGCCGGCTTCACCCGCGATATCACGGACCTGATGGCGAGCCGCAACCGCTCGGGCGACCGCACGCTGGTGCTGCCGAGCGAATACCTGGAGGTCGTCGTAGAACGGAAAGGTTGAGCGGGATCGGCGCTCTAGCCCCCGACTGCCCGCAAGTCGAGTTCGTGGCGGTGACCGAGCCAAATCGCGCTGTCCCGATGGTCGCGCAATTCGTCATCCGTATTGGGATGCGCGAAGACGTCGAGCGTTCCGTGGTTCAGCGCGAGCCAGCTCACGACTTCGGAGAACTGCGCCGGCGCGAACGCGATCTGGAAGCTCCACTTCGGATGCGGGCCAACCTCCCGCTCGTGAAAGCGGCCGATCTGAACCCTTTCGCCGAATTGGGCGGCGACCACTTCGCGGAATTTCGCCGCGTCATCACGATTGGCCGCATCGAAGTAGACATGCGCGTGCCAGCTCGCGATGCGTGACACGTCGAGAGAAGCCATGCCAAACCTCCGTTTACCCACAAATGCAATGTCGGGACTGACGTCCGCGGATACTGTACCAATATCCGGCCAAGGCATTGCGTGGCAAACTGGCCAATCGCCCCAATCTATCCATCCATGGCCTCCGTTGCTACCGTCGCGGCATTTCCTTTCGACAACTCGTTCGCCCGTGATCTCGAGGGGTTCTACACGCCTTGGCGCCCGGTCGCCGCCCCCGCCCCGCGGCTGCTTTTCTTCAATCGCGCGCTTGCGGCCGAGCTCGGCCTCGACGTCGCGTCGCTAGACGAGGCCGCGCTTGCCGAGACGTTCGCCGGAAACGCGCTCCCGGACGGCGCCGAACCGCTGGCGCAGGCCTACGCGGGCCACCAGTTCGGCGGGTTCTCGCCGCGACTGGGCGACGGCCGCGCGCTTCTGCTGGGCGAGGTGATCGACCGGAAGGGAGTCCGTCGCGACATCGCGTTCAAAGGGTCAGGCCGCACGCCGTTCGCCCGTGGCGGCGATGGCAAGGCTGCCGTCGGACCGATGTTGCGCGAAGTGCTGCTTGGCGAGGCCATGCACGCGCTGGGCATCCCCACGACGCGGGCATTGGCGGTCGTAGCGACGGGCGAGCCGGTGTACCGCGAGCAAACCCTTCCCGGCGCGGTACTGACGCGCGTCGCCGCGAGCCATATCCGTGTCGGGACCTTCGAGTTCTACGCTGCGCGCGGCGAACTCGAACGTGTACGCAAGCTGGCCGAGTACACGATCGCGCGTCACTACCCCGATCTTGCGGCGTCACCGCAGCCCATCCTGGCTCTGCTGCAAGCCGTGGCCGAACGCCAGGCAGCGTTGATCGCGCAATGGATGAACGTGGGCTTCATCCACGGCGTTATGAACACCGACAACATGGCGATTTCGGGCGAAACGATCGACTACGGGCCTTGCGCGTTCATGGAAGCCTACGATCCCGCCGCGGTGTTCAGCTCCATCGACGGCCACGGACGCTACGCTTTCGGCAACCAGCCCGATATCGCGGCGTGGAACCTGGCGCGTCTGGCCGAGACATTGCTGCCGCTGCTTTCGGACGATCAGCAGAAGGCTGTTGCGACGGCCACCGAGGTCCTCGTCTCTTTCCCGGTGCAATATCGCAGCCAGCTGCTGCGCGGACAACGCGCCAAGCTCGGGCTGCGTCGCAACGAACCGGACGACGACGGCGCCGATGCCGCGCTTGCGGACGACTGGTTGAAGCTGCTTCATGCCGGGGGCGTGGATTTCACGCTCGGCTGGCGGCGGCTGGCCGACGCCGCGGCCGGCGACGAAGCGCCGCTCCGCGCGCTGTTTTCCGATGCGGAGGTGGGTACTGAAGAACGAGCTACTGAGCCACTCGGCGCATGGCTCGTGCGCTGGAAGGCACGCTGCGCGAGCGAGGAAGGCGCGGGTCAGGGAGCCGCCATGGCCGGTGAGCGCGCCCGGACGATGCGCAGCGTCAACCCGATCGTGATCGCCCGCAACCACCGCGTGGAAGAGGCCTTGGCCGCGGCGTCGAACGAAGGCGACCTCGGCCCCTTCGAACGCTTGCTGGAAGCGCTCAGGACGCCGTACGACGAGACTCCCGAGATGGCGGCCTACGCCGAGCCCGCGCCGGCTGCCGTGACGGCGAGTTACCGGACGTTCTGCGGGACCTGATTTCTTCAGGCGTTGTCCTACGACACGAGAGCGCATCGGCGGATAGGCCGACACTGCCGCTTCGTGCACGCTACGAATGAGGCTTTCCGCCTGATTCCAGTGGAGGACGAAATGGGCACACTGACGACCGCACGGCGCAAGAAACTGCCGTCATCCGAATTCGCGTTGCCGGGACGCCGGTATCCGGTGGAGGACAAGGCACACGCGCGCGACGCCAAGGCGCGCGCCTCGCAAGCGTTCAACGCGGGGCGGCTCAGCGCAACGGAAAAGGCGAAAGTCGACCACAAGGCCGACGCGGTTCTGCACAAAAAGGGCAAGTAGGCGCCACCTGCTCGCTCATCGCGTCTTGTTTGCGGTGAGCACGCGATACCGCGCCATGTAGCGAATGGCGTCCTTTGGCTTGCCGAGTTTCTCGCACAGCAGCGCAAGGTTGTAGTGAGCGTCGGCCATGTCCGGGTCGACGTGCACAGCTCGCGCGTAGGCCCCCATCGCTTCCGTCCCCCGCTTCATGTCCTCGAGCAGCACGCCCAGGTTGTAGAGCAGCACCGGGTCGTCGCCACAGGACTTGATCGCCTGGCGATACACGTCTTCTGCCTTGGCCAGGCGCTTGGCATCGTGCAGCAGGCGGCCTAAGTTGATGTAGGCGTCGAGATACGCCCCATCGATGTCGATCGCCTGCTCATACGCCGCCTGCGCCGCCTCGACGTCTTCGGCCTCGAGTGCCGCGGCCCTGTCGAACCACGCTTCCGCGCCCGTCTCTTGCCCGGCGTCGCCACGCTCGATCACGCTCAGCGAGCCATCGGCCGGGTCGCCATCGAAGCCCAGCAGGTACTGCCCGGATTCCGCAGCCCAACGGCTACCACCTTCGCGCACGACAACGCGGTCGGCCACGGCACCAATGTTGAGGCCCGACAAGGGCATCCTGTCCGGCAGATGACGGCGCAGCTCGCGCATCGAGCGCATGATCCGGCGCGCCGGCACGCGCGCATCGGCCAGCGCCTGCGCGGTGCGCAGCAGGATCAGGTCCTGGAATGAAAACCGCCACGCGCCCCGCGGTCCGCGTTCCGGCGTGACGAAGCCGGAGGCAATCAGCGATCGGATCGTGCTGCGCGACAGGCCCAGCAGCTTTTCGACGTCCCGGACGCCGTAGGAATTCACGGCCTCGGCGCGCCCCTTGGGATCGCTTATTTCTTGGCCGCCTTGCGCGCGGCCGGGGCAGGTGCCACGACCTGTTGCGCGCGCTTGGCGGGTTTGCGCGTCGCCGGCGCAGGCTCCGCGGCGGGCGCAGGCTTGGCAGCGCGAGCGGGTCCTTTCTTCTCCAGGCTGGCGCGCAGCGCTTCCATGAGGTCGATGACCTGCGCGCCGCCGCTTTCCGGAGCCTCGGACATCGTAATCTCGTGGCCCTCGACTTTCCTTTCCACAGCGGCCTGCACGCGTGCCGCCACGTCGTCGGTGTACTGCGACGGATCGAACGTGTCGGAAGTCTGTTGCTCGATCAATTGCTGCGCCAGCTTCAATTCCGCCGGCTTCACGTCGGTTTTCGGAATCTCCAGCTCCTTCATTGCACGCACTTCGCCAGCGTAGAGGAGCTGTTGCATCACGAGACCATCCTCGACCGGGCGGATCATCACGATGTATTGCTTGCCGCGCGCAGCCCAGCGGCCGAGTGCGCAGCGGTTGGATTCGCGCAGCGCCGCGGCCAGCAACGCGTAGGGCTTGGCGCCGCCTTTGTCGGGAGCAAGGTAGTACGCCTTGTCGAAGTACACCGGATCGACCGCTTCCAGCGGCACGAACTCGGTGATCTCGGCCATGTGCGTGCCCGCCTCTTCCATCGCCTTCAGTTCCTCCGGCGAGAACATCACGTACTGGTCTTTGGCGAACTCGTAGCCCTTGACGATCTCCTCGCGCGGCACCACAACCTCTTCCTTGATGCAGATGTACTGCTGCTTCAACCGCGAGCCGCACGTCTTGTGCAGCATGTTGAAGGAGACCGACTTGCTCGCCTCGGTGGCCGAATAGAGCTTCACCGGGATGGAAACCAGCCCGAACGAAACCGACAAACTCGCTATCGATCGTGCAGCCATGTTGCCTCCTGCCCACGCGGCGCGCGGGTGCGAACTTTGAAATATGTCAATCTTTTCCGCAATTTGCAAGCGTTACTTCGTGGTTCGCGCCAACGCCTTCTCGAGGTCTTGCTTCTTTTGCAACGCCCCGCGCCAGCGATCGCCGGTCCCGGCGAGGCGCTGCGGCGCATTGGCCAGCGTGAAGTCGAGGGGATGCGCGCCGGCCAGCTCATCCCAGGTCAGCGGCATCGACACCGGCGCGCCGAGCGCGCCGCGCGGCGAATAGGCGACGTTCAGCGTCTTGCCGCGGACGTTCATGTTGTAGTCCATGAAGATCTTGCCGGTGCGCTTCGGAATGCTCCACTCCAGTGTAATGTCCTTGGGGTGCAGGCGCTGCAGGTGTCGTCCTACAAGCTCCGATACATGGCGCGCGGCGTCGAAGTCGAGCGTGCGCCGGATCGGCACGAACACGTGCAGGCCCGTCTTGCCCGACGTCTTGACGATGGCGTCCAGCGACATTCCTTGCAGCAGGTCGCGCAGCCAGAATGCGACTTCCTTGCCCTTCTCGAAGGCGATCGTGTTCAGCTCGGGTTCCTCGCCCTTCGCCTCTTTTCCCGAGTAGATGTACGGATCGAGATCGAACAGCACATAGTCGGGATAGTTGAGGACGGACTCTTCCAGTGCCTCGAGCGAACTCGCGTAGTCGGTGCCTTTCGAGATCGCATCGGCCCCCGCCCTGGCGCGCGAATGCCAGACGTGGAACTCCAGCGTGCCCGATTGCGCAAGCCATAGCAGTGTCGGCAGGTTGTTGCACAACAGGTAGTCGTGCTGCTCGTCCTTGCTGCTCGAGAATACGGTGATCGATTCGACGAAGTCGGGCCGCTCCTGCTCCCAGTGTTTCTGGAAAAAACGCTGGCCACGGATGCCGTCGGGCATGCGGATCATCGTCAGCGGACGGTCTGCCAGGTGCGGCAGCATGTAGGGCGAGACCTGCGCGAGATAACGCAGCAAGTCCCGCTTGGTGTATGCCGGCAGGTCCTGCGCCGGATCGGCCGGCCAATAGACGCGATCGAGATGGGTGAGGCGGATCTGGTGCAACCCCACGGCGAGCGTCAACGCCGTCTTGGGGCTGGCAAGCTGGGCCATGACGTCATCGACAGGTCCGCCGGACGGCGCGGCCGTCACGGGCCGGGAATCAGCGCGCTGCACGGCCTTGGCGTCGATGTCGTCGCGCAAGCGCAGGAACACCGGTGCGCGCAGGTGGCCGTCGTCGGTCCAGCTATGGAAACTCACTTCGGCCACCGTCTTCGGCTCGACCCACGTCGTCGGCGCATTGAGTTCCGGCTCGTCGCTGAACGGATTCGTCTTCCGCTGCAGCGGCTCAAGCGTGGCCTTGACCTGCTTCAACGCTCGTTCGTCGAAACCCGAGCCGACGTGCGACGCGAAACGCAAACTCTTCTTGTCCCAGTAGCCGACCAACAGCGAACCCAGCGGAGCTCGCGCGCCATTCCCCTTGGTGTAGCCGCCGACGACAAAGTCCGCGGTCATCGTCGGCTTGACCTTCAGCCACGATTGCGACCGGCGGCCGGTCTCGTACCGGCTGTCCTTGCGCTTGCCGATCACGCCTTCGAAACCGCTGGCCAGCGCCGCCGCGCTCAGCGCGACGCCATCATCGTGCGTGTGCACGAGTTGCACCAGCGGCGACGGCAACAGGCACTGCGCGAGATAGCGCCGGCGGTCCGAGTACGGCGACTTGCGCAGATCGATCCCCGCAAAGTGCAGCAGGTCGAAGCAGACGAACACCACTGGCAGTGTCTTGTCGGCCGCGGCGATTTCCCGCTCCGTCTTCAATCCCGCGCGATCCTGCAACGCCCCGAACGACGGTTTGCCGCTCGCGTCGAAGGCGACGATCTCGCCGTCCAGGATCATGCCGTGCACGGCCTGCTGCGCGAGGTCGGCAACCAGCCGCGGGAACTTGCTCGAAAGGTCCAACCCGCGCCGCGAACGCAACTTGACCCCCTGCGCGTCGATGAACGCGAGCACGCGATAGCCATCGAGCTTGGGTTCCCACATCCATTCGCCCCGGTGGAAGGCCTTATCACCGATTTCCGCCAGCATCGGCGCGATTGCCGCGGGCATCGGCTCGAGCTTGCCCGCCGGCGCGAGGCGCGAGGCGGGCATGCGCTGGACAGGGACGAACTTCAGCTCCTGGACCGTTTTTCCGCTAAGCACCGAGTGACTCTGCGCGGTGACATCGCCGGTCGTCACGAAGCGGTCCTTGTGCTTGATCATCAGCCATTGCTTGGCTTCCTTCGTGCGCACCAGCGCAAACGAACCCTTCAGCTTTTCGCCGCGCAGCAGGACGCTCAGCTTGCCCTTCTCCAGGCCATCGCGGATTTCGCGTTCGGCGCGCGCGCGGTCATGAAACCATGTCTCGCCGTCTTCGTCGGGCGAGTAGACGCCGCAATCCCACACGATGACCTCGCCGGCACCGTATTGACCGGCCGGAATGACGCCTTCGAACGAGCCATAGTCGTAGGGATGGTCCTCGACGTGCACGGCGAGGCGCTTTTCGTTACGATCCAGTGACGGGCCCTTGGGCACCGCCCAGGACAGGAGCACGCCGTCGCATTCGAGCCGGAAGTCGTAGTGCAGCCGCGTCGCCGAATGTTGCTGGACCACGAATAGCAACGGACCGCCGCCGGCCGCGGGCACGGCGGGTGGCGGCTCCGGCGTGGCGGTGAACGTACGCTTGGCCGAGTATTCCTTGAGCGGGGTCTTTGCCATTGAGCAATCATACTGATGGAGGTTCCGACCGATGACAACCGCGAAGCTGTTCGCCGGCGCGAGCGGATATTCCTTCAAGGAGTGGAAAGGCGTCTTCTATCCGGACGACATCAAGGCGGAGGACATGCTGCCGTTCTATTCGGCGCGCCTGCCGACCGTCGAGATCAACAACACGTTCTACCGGATGCCCAAGACGTCGGTCATCGAGAACTGGGCGGCCGCGACGCCCGAGGATTTTCGGTTCTCGATCAAAGCGTCGCAACGGATCACGCACATGTCGCGCCTGCGCGCGGAAACGGCGGCCGAGCCGGTCGGCTATCTGTACAAGAACCTGGCTGCGCTGCGCGCCAAGCGAGGACCGGTGCTGTTCCAGTTGCCGCCCAACATGAAGAAGGACCTGGCCCGTCTCACCGGGTTCCTGAGCCTGTTGCCGGCGGACCACAACGCCACGTTCGAGTTTCGCAACGACACGTGGTTCGACGATGAAGTCTATGCCACGCTCAAGAACGCTGGAGCCGCGTTGTGCCTGTCCGAACGCGAAGACAGCGCGCCGCCACCGCTGGTGGAGACCGCACCGTGGGGCTATGTCCGTCTGCGGCTGGAGACCTACACGGACGCCGATCTGAAAGAGTGGGCACGCACGCTGCGGGCCTCCAGCTGGCGCGAGATCTACGTCTACTTCATGCATGAGGCGACCGCGCCGGGGTATGCACAGAAGCTGATGAAATTCGCATCATGACCGCGGCACGCGACACTGCGGCGGGCACCGCAAAGCCGGTGTCGATCGCCGTCGACGACGCCAACAGCGTTTCCGGCTTGCTGCAGGTGCCGACGAAGGCGCTCGCCTGCTACGTGATGGCGCATGGCGCGGGCGCGGGCATGACGCACTCGTTCATGGCGAGCTTCGCCAACGATCTCGCGGAACGAGACATCGCCACGCTGCGTTATCAATTTCCGTACATGGAACGCGGTTCGAAGCGCCCCGACTCGCCCAAGCTGGCGCACGCGGCCGTGCGCGCCGCGGTCGGTGAAGCGGCGCGCCTGTGCCCCAGGCTCGCGTTGTTCGCCGGCGGCAAGTCCTTTGGCGGACGCATGACGTCGCAAGCCCAGGCCGCTTCGCCGCTGCCTGGTGTGCGCGGGTTGGTATTTGTCGGGTTCCCGCTGCATCCGCCCGACAAGCCCGCGGACGAACGGGGAGCGCATTTATTCCAAGTGCAGATTCCGATGTTGTTCCTGCAGGGGACCCGCGATGAATTGGCGGAACTGAGTCTACTGCGGAACCTTGCCGTAAAGCTCGGTGCGCGCGCCTCTCTCAAGCTCTTCGACGACGCCGATCATTCGTTTCACGTGCCGGCGAGAACGGGCAAGAAGGATCCGCAAATCAGAGCCGAAATGGCGGATGCGATGGCCGAATGGATGGTGAAGGTGGCGTAGCCGTCGGGACAACGCGCACTCGTGTCCGCGACGCCTAATAGGTTCCGTGTGATCCGTGAACCGGCGCGCGACGAATGCGTACCTCTGGCTTGAGCGTCAGCGTCCACTCGACCTCCGTCCGTCCGGTACGCGAAACGTCGACGTTCTTGCGCGAGTCTTCCTCCGTGCCGGTCTGCTGCGGGTGCCACACGCGCACGACATAGCTGCGCGGGGGCAGATCGGACAACACCGCCCTGCCCTGCGAGTCCGTCTTGGCGAAGTACGGCGACTCCGACACGTAGACGTAGCCGACCATCCAGTCGTGGATGTTGCAGCCGAGAACCACTACGCCCGGTTTGTCGAAAGTGACTGCCTGCGGAACGCCCGTGTAGAGCGGCAGCTCGAATCGCCTGGCGGGCGAAAACGAGTACACCTGATGGCGCACGCTGTCGCGATTGGGGAAGGTCACCGCCGTTCCGACGAGTATGGCCTGGACCTTGGGCACGAACTCCTTGTCCACTTGATCGACCACGTCCTGCGGCGGGCGGGCCGGCAGTTTGAGGTTGCCGTCGCTGGGCACGGCGACGACGACCGCATCGGCGACCGGCTTGCCCTGCGCGTCGATGACTCTGGCCGCAATCTCGGCGTTCTGCGCGTGCGCGAGCGGCGCCACGACGGCGACGAGTGCCAGGAGCCAATGTGCGTGCATGTCCGGTAACTCCTAGAAGCGATAGGCAAGGGTCAGGATGATCAGATTCGTCTTGTATTCGAGGCCCTGCGCGGCGCGCGTGAAATCGTAGCGGTAGGCAACGTCGACGGACGCCTGGTCGGACAGCGAATAGTTCGCGCTCAAGGTGCCGCTCCAGGTCGTTCCGCGCAGCCGATACGCATACAGTTCCGGATCGCCCCACACCGGATCTTCGGCAATGGCCGATGACGCCAGGAAGATGGGCAGACTCTGTTGCGCAGTCGATTCGACGTCGCCGCGGCGAACGCCGAACCTCGCATCCAGGCCAACGAACTCCGCCGGTGCATAACCTGCGCGCACAAAGGCGCCCTGGCCTTTGAGATCGAAGACGTTCCCCGGGATCCCCGGCACGACGGATTCACCGTGGTCATCGAAGCGCCGCTCGTAGAAGAATCCGACCGAAGCATCGAGCTGCTCGGTGAAACGTTTGCCCGTTTCGACGCTCACATCCAGCCGGCTGCTCGTGCGCAGATCCTGGCGAAAGTCGTCGTACGACGCGCCTGCCGACACCGCGAGCCACGGGGCAAGATAGCCAAGCCCGAACTTATGCCGATAGGCGACAGCCCCGCCGACCACCACGTTGGACAGGCCGCTGTAGCGGTCGAAGGCTTCGACCCGACCGAAAATGGTGAAAGTCACGCCATCGCTGCCGGTCAGCGGAACGAAGTTGGTCGCATTCACGTTCACCACGCCGGCGCCCGCCGCGCGCTTGTCCACTGCTTCCTGCGCGCGGGTCAGGTTGTTGTCGTAGAAAGCGCCCGCAGAGGCGCCGACCTCCCAATCCGCGCGAGCCGGCGCACAAATCAGCGCCGAAACCGCTCCCAGCGCCATGGCCGCACAGGTGAGCACCCATGCCCCACGGGTTGCGATTACAGCGTTCTCGGTCGGGGACTTCATGCGCAGGCAGACAACTTGCTAAAGACGTACCAAGGCACAGCAGGAGTTGTGCCCGGACCGCGGCTGCCTGTGGCATCGGCGGCACCGATGCTGCGTCCGCCCGCTGATTTGTATGGAGTTTTGCGATGTTAGCCACGCGTTGTCCACCACATTTCCAACGTTGCCGGCCAGCGCTCACCAGCGCGAAGGACGCCATGCAGCGGCCGATTGCGGCATTTAGCGGCGGCATATTCCAGTGATTTCCGCAGCCATTCCGATGAAGTCCGTCCGTGTCAGCCTGCAGACACGCATCCTGACGCTGTTCCTGGCGTTGATGGTGGTGGTGCAGGTCGGCGGGTTCGTGCTCGTGAACACGGTCGGCACCACTGCGGCGCGCACCACAATCGGCGATGAGCTCATCGCCGGCGAGCAGGTATTCCTGCGTTCGCTGCAACAGGAAAAGCAGCGCCTGCTCCAGGGCGCGCGGCTGCTTGCCGCCGACTATGCCTTCCGGGAAGCCATTGCCACCGGTGACCGCAACACGATTGTTTCCGTGCTTGGCAATCATGGCGAACGAATTGACGCCGACCTTGCGATGCTCATCGGGCTCGACGGCAAGGTGATTGCCGACACGGTGGGCGGCGCAGTGGGGATGGCCTTCACCCATCCCAAGCTTCTCGCGGCGGCGGAATCGGAGCAGCAAGCGAGTGCGCTGGTTGTACTGAACGATCGCCTGTACCAGGTCGTGCTGGTCCCGGTGCGTTCACCGTTACCCGTGGCGTGGGCCGCGATCGGATTCCGCGTCAATGATCCGGTTGCCGGCATCCTGCGCGGGCAGATGCGCTTCCACGTATCGCTGTTCAGCCGTCACAACGCAGGCGGCTGGAGGTTGCAGGCAACCACGCTCGACGCCGAGGAGCGCGAGCAGTCGTTGCAGGACCTCGAGCGGGATCGTTTCGCCGCGGTCGATCCCATGGGCAACGCCACCTATGACGCGGTCGCGTTGACCCGCGTGCTGCGGTTGCCCGCAGGCGCGGGAGACTACGTCGTAGTGTTGCTGCAGGAGCCGCTGGCCGCCGCGATGGAGCCTTTCTATCGGCTGCAACGCCAACTGGGACTCATCTCACTCGTCGCGGTGATCGTGTCGATGATCGCCAGCGTCCTGATTGCGCGCGGCATCGTGCGCCCGGTTCATGATTTGGTTGCCGCCGCGCGGCGAATAGCTGCAGGAGACTACGCGGCGCTGCCGCCACCGTCGCGAAACGACGAGATCGGAGACCTGGCTTCCGCTGTCCGCACGATGGGCAAGGACATTGCATCGCGCGAATCGCGCATCATGGACCTCGCATACCGCGATCCACTGACCCGTCTCCCCAATCGCGCAAGGTTCGCCGCCGAGCTGGAACTTGCACTTTCTTCGGCGCCCGCAACCGGGTCTGTCGCCGTCGTGCTGATGGACCTCGATCATTTCAAGTACGTCAACGACACGCTCGGTCACGAAATCGGAGACCAGTTGTTGCGCGAAGTGGCGGCGCGCCTGCGCGACGCCATCAAGCGTCCCGGATGTACGGTGGCCCGGCTGGGCGGCGACGAATTCGCGATCCTGCTGCCGGGCGAATGGGCCGCGGGCGCAAAGCGCATTGCCGCCGCATTGCTGCACGCGCTGGAGGCGCCCATGACCTTCGACGGCCATGCCGTCGACGTGCGGGCGAGCATCGGCATCACCGCAAGTCCGGAGCACGGGCACGATAGCTCGGCGCTGATGCGCCAGGCGGACATCGCCATGTACGCAGCCAAGCGCAACAACCAGGGCATCATCGTATGGGACGAGAAATACAACCAGCACGGCCACGAGCGGCTGTCGCTGATGAGCGATTTGCGCAAGGCCGTCGGCGGCAATGAACTGGCGCTGGTCTATCAACCAAAGGTTTCCCTGGCAGGCGATCAGGACTGCGCGGTGGAGGCGCTGGTGCGCTGGCATCATCCGACGCGGGGCGTCGTGCCGCCTATCGACTTCATTCCCTTCGCGGAACAGACCGGCTACATCCGGGCGATCACGCAGTGGGTTTTGGTGCAGGGCATATCGCAATGCGCCACCTGGCGCGCGGACGGCCTGCAAATCAACGTGTCGATCAACCTGTCCGCGCGCGACGTGATGGACACTACGTTGCCCGATCGGGTGGCCGCACTGCTGCAAGTGCACGGCTGCGCGGCGCAGTGGATTACGCTGGAAATCACCGAGAGTGCGATTCTCGACGATCCTGGTCATGCGGTCGAGAACCTGCAGCGCCTGAGCGCGCTGGGCTGCAAGCTATCGATCGACGACTACGGAACCGGGTATTCGTCGCTCGCCTACTTGCGTCGGCTGCCGCTCAACGAACTCAAGATCGACAAGTCCTTCGTCATGGGCATGGTGCGCGACGCCAGCGATGGCGTGATCGTGCGCTCGACCATCGAGCTCGCCCACAACATGGGGCTGGTCGTCGTCGCCGAAGGCGTCGAGGACGAGGCGACGCTGGAGCGGCTGCGCACGCATGGCTGCGACATCGTGCAGGGCTTCTACCTGAGCCGACCGCTGGCCGCCGACCTGGTGCAGCCGTGGATGGACGGGCCGGTGCCCAAGCGCGCGCACGAACCGGCGGGCTTGCGGCGCGTCGTGTGATCGGCAGGACGGTCGTGTCGACAACCGATGGACCCGCAGCTAGCCGACGCTGGGCCGATCCGCCGCGCGCATTTGGCTAAGCAGGGCGAGCGTGTCCTCGGTATTTTGCGAATGGAGTTCGGCCCAATCGCTGGCGGCCCTCCGGATGGCGTCATGCACGTCGGTCGTGCAACCGCATTCCAGGCAGGTGATCTCGCCTTGCAGCGCATTTGCCGTCGAGTACTTGTGGACGGTTTGGCAGTTTTCACACTGGACGAGCGCCCAAAGGACCTGCGATCCGTCTTGATAGAAACGCGCCATTGTCATGTCGCCGCCTTGAGACCAATCTAATCGGCTGCGAAGTTATCACCGCGCCGGAGTGGACCGCAAATATGTCCGCTACCGGACACATTACGTGACTTCGAGCAACGAGCGTATAGTCCGGGCGCTCATTCACCACTCGCCATCGGGACGCGCAAGCCCTTGTGACGGTTGTTGGATCTTTCCAACGTCACAGGAGGCAGCATGTCCCCCGATGTTGACGCGCCCTCCCGGGGCAATCGGTTGTTTGCCGCACTAAGCCGGAAGGATCGAGCCTCGGTTCTTGCTGCCTGCGAACTGGTGGATCTGGAGTTCGAAAGCACGATCTGCGAACCCGACTCCCCCATTCGTCACGTCTATTTTCCAACGACGAGCTACATCTCGCTGATCACGCCGAAACATGGCGTGGAGAGTCTCGAAGTCGGGCTCGTCGGCAATGAAGGCGCGTTCGGCATTACGTTGATTCTCGGCGTCGACGTGTCGCTGTTGAAGGGCCTGGTCCAGGGCGAAGGGCGCGCATTGCGCATGCGCGCGAAGGATTTTCGCCGTGCCTATGACACGGGAACGAGTTTCGCGCGCGTCATGAATGCGTACATGTACGTGCAAGTGGGTCAAATTGCCCAGTCCGCTGCGTGCGGCCGCTTTCATCTTCTGGAGGCGAGGCTCGCGCGCTGGATACTCATGACCCATGATCGCGCCAACGCGGACACCTTCAAGATAACTCACACGTTTCTGGGCAGGATGCTCGGCGTGCGCCGCCCCGGGGTGACTGAAGCCGCGGGCCAGCTTCAGGAGGAGAAATTGCTCCGCTATCGCCACGGCGAGATGCAAGTTTTGAATCGTGCCGGTTTGGAGCGGCGCGCCTGCCAGTGCTATGAGATATTCAACCAGTTGTATACGAAGAATCTGCCGGCAAAGAAGTAGCGTCCACCAGCGCTGCGACCGCGCCTTCACCGCCCTGCCGGATACTCCACCTTCTCGCTGTCGCCCTTCTCCACCCGCGCCAGGATCCTGTTCAGTTCCTGGCGGGCTTCTGAATCCTTCTCTTCGGCAATCAGCGTGCGCAGTATTTCCGCGTAAGCGGTCTGCTGCGCCTTCGCGGCCGGCACGGTCACATCCGGCTTCACGCCGACGTGCTCCCAGTTCGTCTTCGTAATTGGATTGATCGCGCGACCGTCCGGAATGAACGCCGCGAAGCCATGACCCAGCGCCACGAAATCGCCTGGGTTGGCGCCGCCGCCCGTTGTCTCGCCCACCAGCGTGCCGCGCTTCTGCGTCTGGAAGTCGTACGCGCATTCCTCGCCGCCCGAGAACGTATAGCCTGACACCAGCACGTACACGGGCTTCAAGTACCGCGTCTTGACCGACGCACTGGTCCAGTACTGGCGCGTCTGGTCCTTGGTGCGCTCGTAGATGTCGTTGATGTGGCGCTCGTCGCCTTCGGCAAAGAAGTGGCTCATCAGCCAGGCCACACTCGCGGGTTCGCCGCCGCCGTTGCGGCGCAGGTCCAGGATCAGTGCATCGGTGCCTGCGAGCAGCGCAACCGCGGACGTGTAGGCGTCGCCGACCATTTCCGTGGGACCGAACCCGCGCAGGTCGAGGTAGCCGACATTCCCGGGGAGCCGCTCGACGCGCGCAATGCCGAAGCCGTCGCGCGTGACCTCTTCGCGGATCTTCGCCAACTGATGCGGACTTGGCGTGGCACCCGGCGTCTCGAAGGTCGCGTCAGGCGCATAGCGCACGACCAAATGCCGGTCGTTGCCCAGTGTCCGCAAATCGTTGGTCAGCAGTTTCGCGAACTCCTTGGAAGTGTTGGCGTTCGCGTAAGAACCCTTGGTGGAGTTTGCGTCGAGCGCCGCCGACGTGCGTTCCGCCACGTCCGGAAACACGTAGTTGGACTTCAGCTTCTGCCCCAGCGCCTGAATCACGTCAGCCTTGGCGGCCGCGGTAATGGGCGGATCCGTCGGCGCGGACTGGGCGACGGCGCCGAGCGCGAGCCCAAACAGCAGGGCAGAAATAAGGAGGTATCTGGGTCCCATGGCGCGATTTCCTCCGGATGCAAGCGATGCGAAGAGAATAACAGCGCAGGCGATGCGTTTTCCGCGTTATTATCTCGTTCGCCCCAATACATACAGAGATTATCTAGGCCATGGATAAGTTCGACCGAGAAATCATCGCCGTGCTCTGGAAGAACGCCCGGACCAGCTACAAGGACTTGGGCGAACGCGTTTCGTTGAGCCCCAACGCCGTGTCCGAGCGCGTGCGGCGACTTGAGGAATCCGGCGTGATCCAGAAGTACGAGGTCAAGGTCGACCTGCGCGCGATGGGAATGCCGCTGGCCGCGATCATCGACGTCAAGCTCAGCCCCAACACCACGGCGGTCAAGTTCGAGGCCGAGCTGCAGAGGATTTCGGGAATCCTCGAAGCCACGCTGATGACCGGCGCGTTCGACTACATGCTGCGCGTCGCGTGCCGCGATCAGGAGGCGCTGGTGCGGCTGACGGAGGAGTTGCGTGCCGGCGGACTGGTGCAGGAGACGTATACGCGGATGCCGCTACGGACGGTGAAGTTGGCGGCGGCGTTGGCCTGAGTCAGCGCAACCGCGGGCGACCAAATGCTGCTTTTGCACTAACATGCGCCGATCGCCGTAACCCGCGGAGCGTACCGGACATGAATCTAGAGAAGGTCATCTTCGGCTTTTTCATCATATTCGCGTGCACGCTCAACTTCGGGTTCTTCATCGGCGACATCGAGCGTCCCGAACTCCACCACCCGATGGAGCTCTTTGCTGCAGTGGTCGTCAACCTGATCGCGACCGTGCTCAAGTTCGGCGACCGCACGCAACTCGGCGCCACACACCTCGCGACGAGTCTCGTCGCTTCGTTCCAGCTGATCGCGGCATCGATGGTATGGGCGTGGCAGTTGTACGTCGTGGGACAACCGATGAACAGCGAGTTCACGGCAGTCGTCGTGTCGCTGTCGGGCGGCGCGCTGCTCGCGAATCTCTTTTCGGTGGTGCTGCTCATCGGCGAGACGCTGCGCCAGGGTCGATGAGCGACATACTGTTCCTGATCCTGCGGCGCCTTCGCGCGCCGCTTATCACGGTCATTGTCGTTTACGCGATCTCGGTCGGCGGCCTGGCATTGATCCCGGGCGTGACGCCCGAAGGCGAGCGCGTACCGATGAGCATCTTCCACGCCTTCTACTTCATGTCGTTCACGGCGACGACCATCGGTTTCGGCGAGATTCCGTACCCATTCACCGACGCCCAGCGGCTGTGGGTCACGTTTGCAATCTACCTTTCGGTGGTCGGCTGGGCGTACACGCTGGGCTCGGTGATCGCGCTCGCCAACGACGCGCCGTTTCGCACCATGCTTCGCCGCAGCGTCTTCAACCGGCAGGTGCGCGGGCTTGCCGAGCCGTTCTATGTGCTGTGCGGCTACGGCCAGAGCGGCTCGCGTCTTGCGCGCGCGCTTGATCGGCTTGGCAACCGGCTCGTCATCGTGGATCCGTCGTCCGAGCGCATGGCGCCGGTCGCCGTGCAGGAGTACGGCACCCGGCCGCTGACGCTGGCCGCCGATGCGCGGCTGGCGGACGTGCTCGTTGATAGCGGCGTGCGCAGTCCGTTGTGCCTCGGTCTGATCGCGCTCGCGGGAGAGGACTCCGTCAACCAGGCGATCGCCATCGACGCCAGGGTACTCAATCCCGGCATCCCGATCATCGCGCGCGCCAAGTCCGCGGTCGCCAAAGTGAGCCTCGAGTCCTTCGGCGGCGTGACGGTGATCAATCCCTTCGAGACGTTCGCGTACAACCTGGGCGTCAGCCTGCGCGCGCCGGAGATCGTGCAGATCGAGGATTGGCTGACCGCCACCGACGGCACGCCTATCCCCCCTGCGGTCCAGCCTCCGCACGGGCGCTGGGTGCTGGTCGGCTTCGGCCGTTTCGGGCGCGCGATCTCCAATGTGCTCGACCGGGCCGGCATCGAGTGGAAGGCATTCGATCCGCGCGCAGTGATCGAAACCGACGAGCGCCTCGTGCATGGCGACTACGCGGAGAACATTCTGCACGATGCCGGCGTCGAGGTCGCTGACGTGCTGGTGGCCGGCGCCGACAACGACGCCGTCAACCTCGGCGCCACCACGCTCGCGCGTCGCGTCAAGCCGGACATCTTCGTCGTCATCCGACAAAACCAGATGCAGGACCGCGCGCTGGTCGATGCCGCGCGCGCGAATCTCAAGTTCGTGCAGTCCGACATCATGGTCAACGAATGTCTGCAAGTGCTGAAGGCGCCGATGCTGTCCCGTTTCATCGCGCAACTGCGCGCCGGTGACCGCGAGCAAGCCACGGCCGTGCTCGATCGCGTGCGCAAGGAAGTGGGGGATGGCTCTCCCCACAGCTGGGCGTTCGAATGCGACGTGCTGCAGCCCGGGATGTTCTATGCGTTCTTCCAGCGCGTAGGCAAACCGTTCCGCGTCCAGCACCTGCTGGCCGATCCGACCAATCCTGGCGCACGCATGAGCGTGACGCCGGCAATGCTCGAACGCGACGAAGAAACGCTGATGCTGCCCCCGGACGACACGCTGCTGAAGCCGGGCGATCGCATTCTCTTCCTCGGAAATGATGTCGCGCGCCGGCTGCAGCAACGCTATCTCATCGAACCGGGCACGGTCGCGTGGGTTTGCACCGGCAGCGAGCCGGCGCGCGGATTCCTGTTCCGCTGGTGGGAGCAGCGCCAGCGGGCGCGGGCTGGCGCGGCTGACGGACAAGCGTGACCGTCGCATTCACCCATCGATTCAAGCAGATGTAGTGGACAGGGGCGTTCGCCGCGCGGGCCATCAGTGGACATCGCCTGGGACAATCTCCATGACAATAGCATTGCCCCCGCAGGCATTTAGCGATAGCCTTTGGAGTGCTTCCTCACGAAAGGACTCCATCATGGCTCTCTGGAAAGATAATGCTGCCCCCGCGCAGCCGACCCCGATGCCCCTCCCCGAAGCGAAGGAACCGGCACGTTACGACGTTGCACCCAAGCCCGCGGCTGTTCAGCACAGCCCCGCCCCAGCGCCCGTGGCGCGCGCCGACACCGGCGTGTCGAGGAAGGAATCGTTGATCGCCGAGGATATTACGATCGAAGGCAAGATCGAAGGCGGCGGCAGTGTCCGCATCGCCGGCAATTTCAAAGGCGACGTCAACGTCCAGGGTGACCTCACGATCGAGTCGGGTGCCAAACTGACCGGCAGCGTGCGCGCCGCCAATGTCACGATTGCCGGCGAACTGGAAGGCAATGTCGAGGAAGCCACGCGGGTTGAATTGACACAGAGCGCGGTGGTGGTCGGCGACGTGAAGGCCGGTTCGCTGACCGTCGTGGCCGGCGCCCGCATGCGGGGTCAAGCCGACTTCGGCTGGGGCGACGATAAAGGCTCGAAAACAACCAAGAGCGGCAACGGTATCGGTCACAGCACGAGCTAATGAACCCTGTGCGCCCGGGCGACCCCGGGGCCACCCGCGCGTGTCCGCATTGCCGCGAGACCATCCTCGAAAGTGCGATGGTGTGTCCGGCGTGCCGGCATTATTTGCGCTACGGCGCGAGCCCCGAAGCGCCGTCGGCGCCGGCGCTCACGCCCCTGTTGATCGAAGGCAACATCCGGCACCCTGCCGATGCTGATCCATGGGAATACACGGTCGTCGTAACCATCCGTGACGATCTGGGCGTAGAGATCGCGCGCAAGCTGATCGGCGTGGGCGCCATAACTGCCAACGAGCAACGCAGCTTCACGCTGTCTGTCGAAGCCGCGCCCACCAAAGGAAAGCTTCCCGGAAAAGGTGGGACGCGGCACTGAGCGGCTCGCTGGCCGAACCAAGTTCGACCAAGTGGATTCCAACTCTTGTTCGAGCCGATTCACATGAAACTGCGGAAGCGTGGTCAAGCAGACGGGCGACGGCATCCATGCCGTTTTCGACGACGCGAGTGCGGCCCTCGCTGCCACATTGGACTTGCAAGGAGCGCTCCACGATTCGGCCGTTAGCGGCGGCGCGCCTCTTCGCGTGCGCTGCGGGCTGCATCGAGGCGTCGTCGAACACCGTGATGGTGATTACTTTGGCAGTACCGTCAATCGCGCGGCGCGAATCATGTCCGCGGCGCACGGCGGTCAGATATTGCTCTCGCGGGCCGTGGCCCAGGGCGTACGCGACTGCCTTCCTGCTCAAGTATCGCTGCCCGATCTCGGTCGCGTAAGGCTGCGAGATGCCGCTCGATGAAGCGATCACACAGCCGTTCAGCCAGGCCGATGGCGGCGATCGTGCCCTATGACAATGCTTTTGTTTTCAACGCTACTGATTCTTCGGGGGCGCACCGGGAAGCACAGCGGCCACGCCTTCCGGGTTTATGTTGAACGCCAGGAACGTCACCGGCACATCGCCCGGGTTTCCCCATTGGTGCACAAGTCCATACGGCTCGTAGATCAACGAACCCTGTGATTTCATCTCCAACTTGCCGTCCACCGTGTTCGCACCCGTTCCGGCAACGATGTAATAGAGCGCCGCGCCGGATCGATAGTGCGGCGCGTTAGAGGGCATCTGCGCCGGAAACGTACCACGCCTCAGCGTGAGATCGTAAGGCCCGGGCTTCAGCGCGGGCAGCGGTGCTGCGGTTCGATACAGCTCCTGAGCGATCGCGGGTGGCGCTTCGAGTGCCTTGTCGAGTTCCGCAGTCGGCGCGAGCAGGAAGTGCAGCAACGTCGATGACTCACCGCGTCCCGCTTTCAGCGTCGCTGCGCTGCCGCTGGCAATGAACAAACCGTCACCCGGGGCCAGCGTCGTAACCTGTCCACCGGTCGCGACCTCGGTCGACCCCGAAAGCTGGTAGAGGATCCCGTTGGCCGCAGAGACGTTGCTGCTTGCCCCTGCGGGAAGGGTGACACTCACCGCCTTGAAATGAACTGGTGCGTCGCCGACCATCGACAGCCTGGACGAGGCGACTGGGGGCCGCGCAGTCGTGGGTGCAGCCGGCGGAGATTGCGCAGCTGCGTGGGTGGTGAGTGCCGCTACGCAAATCAAGAACACGCCAATTGCCGTGCATCGCATGCGCGTGTCTCCGGCGTTCCCTGCAACCGCTATGCCGACGCGGGCGCGCGAACGCGCGCTTGCAGGATTTCCGCAAGCATAGCGCCGAAGTGGCAATTATGAAACTCGCGAACAGCCGAGCTTTACCAAGGATGCGAATGACCTTGCGCACTACAGTTAGCGTCGATTGCCGCTGAAGGTGCGCAACCGAGCGTCATCGATTGGCGACTGATCGTTACCAATACCGGACATTAGGCGCGAATCTGCGCAAGATCGGCCCGCCGCGCGGCGGCGGCATACTTGGCCGACCTTGGCTCTGAACGTTACAAGTCGATCCGTACGGCAGCAATGCCGGCTATCCACTGCAGCGCGTCAAAGCGCTTTCCTGCACGCACGGGTAGTCATCCCTTGGGTCGGCCGAGGCTGTGTGAATACTCCGCTTTGCTTGCGCTGTAATCGCAGGTCGTTGACCTCAGGGCGACCGTGGGCGTACAAGTAGCCCACCGACTGGAGCGCAGGTGCTAACTGGAAGCGCGCCAGCACGCACGGACACGGAGATACTGTGTTCGGCGTCAAGTGGCAGTTCAACGGGGGAACGCACGTTGGATCTTCGATTGCGGAAATGAAATCTGCCGCTTCCCAGCTACGGAGATGTCGCGCGCTATCGTGTATTGGATCCGTGCGTCTCATTCTGTGCGTTGCTGCCTCTCTCCTCAGTGGGCCAGTGGCTATTGGCCAAACTGCACCGTCCTATTTTACGATTGCTGCTGTTTCCGATGCTCACATCGACGACATAAGCGGCAATCCGAGTCCGGTGAATCGACAGGCATGGGCAACAATTAAAGCATGGATTATTAGCAACCGGGACACATGGAATATTCAGGGAGTGATCGGAACAGGTGATTACGTTGCCGATCCGGCAAAAGGTGCCACATCAGATTGGGCCGGTTTTGCTAACGATCTGAACGACTTTGTCGCAGCGGGAATGCCCGTGGTCGCGGCGCCAGGGAATCACGAAACGAGTCCCTCGGACCACGCTCTATGGGATACGTACTTTGGCTCGGTTATAGCTGGTTGGCCCTTGGCTGCTCAATATGCCGGGAGCTATCCTGGTCTGCCGTCGTATCACCCCCTCGCCGCTAACCAGTATCAACGATTGGACATTGCTACCAGCGCCGGAATCATGAAACTGGGTATCGGCGTTCTTGAGTGGAGCCCATCGCGCACCGATGCAGCGACATTGAAGGGGTACATGGATGCCGACGCGGATCGGGATTTTGTGGTGGGGACGCACATATTCCTGGCACCCATCGCAGGGACGGATGCCTCCCGTCCGTGTGTCTACAACGATGCTTATTGCATAACGTCGAACTATGCTCCCAACGGATACCTGGATGGAGCGGGGATCTGGGATGCGCTAAAGGACATCGCGGGGTTGCGTGCGATCTTCACTGGGCACAGCCATGGCGCCTACAGCGCACAGATGACTGGGACGAACGGGAATCTCGTACAGGCCCTTTCGACCTTGAACCCCGGCTATGCCGGTTGGGGCAATATCATCCTGATGAAGTTCAGGACCGACAATCAGACGATTGAGTTCTATAGCTGGAAGACTGCGCAGAACGTCGCCGATCAGGCGAGCTGGGGCGCTCCAAAGATCGTTGGTTGGATTCCGCGGTCGGACAACACCGCCCCCACGGTGTCGATGACCGCGCCCACGGACGGTGCGACTCCCTCGGGAATGGTGACGGTGTCGGCGACGGCAAGCGACAATGTGGGGGTGGTTGGGGTGCAGTTTCTGCTGGACGATTCGCTACTGGGTACGGAAGACACAACAGAACCCTACTTCATCTCGTGGGACAGCACGACGGCCAGCAGCGGGCCTCATAGGTTGTCTGCGCGGGCGCGGGATGCAGCCGGCAATCTGACGACGAGCGCAGCAGTAAGTGTGACGATCGACAACACTGCGCCCGCGGTGTCGATCACCGCGCCGGCGGATGGCGCGACTGTCTCGGGTATGGTCACGGTGTCGGCGACTGCAAGCGACAACACGGGGGTGATTGGCGTGCAGTTTCTATTGGACGGGGTGGCACTGGGTACGGAAGTCACAACAGGACCCTACGCCCTCTCGTGGGACAGCACGACGGCCAACAGCGGGTCTCATATGTTGTCTGCGCGGGCGCGGGACGCGGCAGGCAATCTGACGACGAGCGCAACAGTGAGCGTGACGATCGACAACGGGGCCCCCACCGTGTCGATGACCGCGCCCGCGAATGGCGCGACGGTCTCGGGAATGGTGACGGTGTCGGCGACTGCAAGCGACAACATCGGGGTGGTTGGCGTGCAGTTTCTACTGGACGGGGTGCCGCTTGGGGCGGAAGACACCACAGGACCTTACTCTATCTCGTGGGACAGCACGACGGCCAACAGCGGGTCTCATACGTTGTCTGCGCAGGCACGGGATGCGGCGGGCCACGTCACGACGAGCCCAACAGTAAGCGTGGCGATCGACAACACCGCCCCCACGGTGTCGATGACCGCGCCGGCGAACGGTTCGACTCCCTCGGGAATGGTGACGGTGTCGGCCACAGCAAGTGACAACAGGGGAGTGGTTGGCGTGCAGTTTCTGCTGGACGGGGTGCCGCTGGGTACGGAAGACACGACAGGGCCCTACTCCATCTCGTGGGACAGCACGGCGGCCAGCAGCGGGTCTCACACGCTGTCTGCGCGGGCGCGGGATGCGGCAGGCAACTTCACGACGAGCCCAACAGTAAGCGTGACGATCGACAACACGGCGCCCACGATATCGATGACCGCGCCCGCAAATGGCGCGGCTGTCTCGGGGACGGTGACGGTGTCGGCGACTGCAAGCGACAACAGGGGGGTGGTTGGCGTGCAGTTTCTGTTGGACGGGGTTCCGCTGGGAGCGGAAGACCGCACCGCGCCATATTCCATCTCATGGAATACCAAGGCGGTGTCCCTGGGGTCGCATACTTTGGCCGCGCGGGCACGGGATGCCGTTGGTAATCAGACCACGAGCGCAGGAATCGTGGTGACCGTCTCGAAAAAGAAATAGCCGTAAGTCCACAGCGATCTCCTTCTCGGTCGGCGCGGCACGCTTGTCCGTATCCTGCCCTTTGCCAACGGGCATGGTGCTCTCGCGGCACTTCCCGATCATCATCCCGCCTTGCGCTTCGTCGCGCAGAAATTTGGCGACGAGCATGTTGTTCAGAGACACTTCCATCAGCCGTGGCGGCGGCGCACCGTCGGCCGGCTCATGTCGCGCTTCCTTCGAATGGGTCTGACGTGCCGAGGCGGGGCCGACGCAAGCGAGTGACGCGCGCCGCGGGCGCCGCGCGAGGCATTGCATAATGTCGGCATGACCACGGCAGGTCCTGTCGACTGGGCGGTCTTCTGGACGGTCGTCGCCATCACTCTGGTCGCCGACATCGTCGTCGCGCGATTAGGCGGACGCACACCCACGGTGCGCAACGCGACCTTGTGGAGCTGCGTATGGATCGGCCTGGGCCTGTTGTTCGGGGTCTTCGTGGCAATGCGCTTGGGCGGCGACGCCGGAATCACCTACCTGACCGCTTACCTGCTCGAGAAATCGCTGTCGGTCGACAACCTCTTCCTGTTCGTGCTGATTTTCGCGCAGACCGGCATCCCCGCCCCGCTGCAGCATCGTGCGCTGTTCTGGGGCATCGTAGGCGCGCTGATCATGCGCGCGGTCCTCATCGGCCTGGGCCTGTTCCTGCTCGAGCGCTTCCATTGGGTGATCTATCCGTTCGCCGCCCTGCTCGTGTTCGCGGCAGCGCGAATGCTCTTCGGCAAGGAAGAGGAGAAACGGCTGGTCGAATCCAGTTGCGCGATTTGCACGAGTTGGGTCGGGCGGTTCATTCCGATCGCACCGTTCACGACGGGCACAGGATTCCTCGTGCGCCAAGGCGGACGGCTGATGGCCACACCACTGCTCGTGGCACTCGTGGTGATCGAGACGACCGACCTGATCTTCGCGCTCGACTCGATCCCGGCCGTGTTCGCCGTCACCCGCGACCCGTTCCTCGTGTACACATCGAACGTGTTCGCGCTGCTCGGCCTGCGCTCGCTCTATTTTGTGCTGGCGGGCGCCATTCGCGACCTGCGGTTCCTGCGTACCGGCCTCGGTATCCTGCTGCTGTTCGTCGCCGCGAAGATGCTCTTGGCCGATGTGATCGAGATTCCGCCACTGGTGTCGCTGGCCGTCGTCGCGGGCATCTTTGCGGTTGCCATCGTCGCGTCGCGGCTCTTTCCCGGCGCGACCCCTGTTGCGGCGGCGGCGGCGAAAGGCGCCTGCACGCACCGCGACCAGATTCGCAAGTTCAAACCCGGGACCAACAAGTGCGCCGAATGTGTGCGGTCCGGCGACCGCTGGGTCGAGCTGCGCATGTGCTTGAGCTGCGGCAACGTCGCCTGTTGCGACAGTTCAGACAACCGGCACGCAACGAAGCACTTCGAGGCCACGGGTCATCCGATCATGCGGTCCATCGAGCCTGGCGAGAAATGGAAGTGGTGCTATGTCGATCGCGTAATGCTGGACTAGGGAACAGGGGCGCGACGCAATCGCGTCTACTCGGCCGGTCGCGGAAAGCCCATGCGGTCGACGATGGCTTTGTATCGTGTATTGCCGGCGAGCTCCAAACTTATTCGCGAACCGATGGACGCGTAGGCCATGTTCGGCGTCCGGTCCAGGTAGGCCTTCTCATACCAGTGCAGCGCCTCGTCCATTTCGCCCAGGGCGCTGTGGATCTCGGCGAACGTGACCGGATCGACGTACTGCTTTTTTTCCAGCGCATGGAGCTCGTCGAGCTTCTGGCGGCCGCGTGCCGTATCACCGCAGATCGCGTAGGTGGCGCCCAGCCAGGACCACGACAGCGGCGCCGCGCCGCCTGCGATTCTCCTTTCGGCAATCTCGACCTGCTCCAGGGCTTCCTTGCACTTCTTCTGGAGGGCCAAGGTCCGGGCGAGCTTGATGTAACCCCAGGTCCAGTTGGGGTCGATGTCGATCGCATGGTGGAAACCCGTGGCCGCCCGCTCAAAGTCGCCCCTGACCAGGGCGTTGATCGCGATGTCATGCGCCGGGCCGACGGAGAGGGGATCGAGAATGGCGGCCTCGCGGCTGCGGGCGAGCCCCTCGTCCAGGCGGCCCATCGCGGTCAGGAAAATCCCGTAGTTTTCGTGTACGGAGCTGCTGCCGGGGTTGAGCGCCAGCGCCCGACGGAATTCGGCGTCCGCGCCCGCCCAGTCCCACTCGAAGTAGAAGCGGACGAGACCGAGCGCGGCGTGGGCCTCGGCCAAGTCCGGATCGAGTTCGAGCGCGCGGGTCACGGCAACGCGCGCTTTTGCCACCGCCTCGGTGCGATCGACCGCGCGAAGAAAGGCTTGGCGAGTGTGGGCCTCGGCCAAGCCGGCGTGGGCCATGGCGTAGTCCGGCGCCCGCGCCACGGCCTGCTCGAAGTAGTCGACGCTCTTGTTCATCTCCTGCTGGTTGCCGACGAGGAAGTCGCGCCCCTTGAGGTACAGGCGATACGCCTCCGGATCAGAGGTCTCGGTGCGGGCGAGCCTGACCTTCTCTTCCCCGCTCAGTTGGCGGCGCAGGGTCCGCGCGATGGTCGCCGCGATCTCGGCTTCGACCTGCATCATGTCGTCTGCCGGCCGCGCGTACTTCTTGCCCCACAACTGGGTCGCATCGCTGACGCTCACGAGCTCCGCGGTGATAGTCAGGCTCGGGCCCCGTTGGGCGAGGCTGCCGAGGACCAGGGCGTCCACGCCAAGCTTTCGGCCGATCTCCGTGGCTTCCATCTTTTTTCCCTTGAAGGCGAAGGCGGACGTTCGCGAGATGACACGAAGCCCGTTGAGGCTCGAGAGCTTGTTGATGAGGCACTCCGATATTCCGTCGCTCAAATAGTCGATCGCGGAGTCGCCAGTTGCATTCTCGAACGGGAGGACCGCCACCAAGCCGATCGCGGCGAGGGCGCGCCGACGCGGCGGGCGTTGCGGAGTCGCCGTCGGAAGTGTCCCCAAGGCCCGCCGACCAACTGCGGGCGAGATGTGATCATCCGGCGACAGCAAGCGAGATACTCGCTCGACGAAATTGGCCGGAGTGTCTCCTGCCGGCAGGTATGTCCACTGCACCTCCCGGAATTTGTCCGGAACGAGAGCATTGGCGTCGCTGGTGTCGTCGATGACGAGCGGCAGCAGAAACGCTTTCTCGGCGGCCATCAGATGGGAGCGATCGACCGCAAGCTTCCATTCAAGACGGAAATACCCTTCGGCACGAGCGCGCGTATTCGCCGAGATGATCGGCACGAACAAGGTGCAGGCCTTGATCTGCTTCCTGATCGCGGCATCCCATGCGTCGCCGCCGCGCCGCTCGCTCTGGTCCAGCCAGACTTCGATTCCAGCCTC
>Ga0207645_10000322_pt1 | contig 39916 bp, 37 predicted proteins | sample KBSM53metaG_FD_184331 | JGI IMG/M metagenome (GOLD analysis project Ga0207645, IMG submission 184331) | Miscanthus rhizosphere microbial communities from Kellogg Biological Station, Michigan, USA - KBS M5-3 metaG (SPAdes) (version 2) | ecosystem: Host-associated > Plants > Roots > Rhizosphere >...
AGATCATCTACCACGCCAACTACTGCGACGAGGCCGCGCTCGACGCGCTGGAGGCCGCGCGCGACCGCGTCTTCGTGGCGCCGGCCCTCGGCATCACCTACAACCTCGCCCACGCCAACGGGGAGTGGGGCGTGACGCCGGAGCGGGCGCGCGCCTTCGAGCGGGAGCTGGCCGTGTCGGTGGAGACGATCGGACGGATGCGCCCGCGGGGCATCCGGGTGCTCCCGGGCGGCGACTACGGCTTCCCCTACAATCCGCACGGCACCTACGCGCGCGACCTCTGGCTCTTCGTGAAGGTGCTGGGCTTCTCGCCGATGGAGACCCTGGTGGCGGCCACGCGCCTGGGCGGCGAGATCATGGGCCGGCCCGGCGAGCTCGGCGTCGTGAAGGCCGGCGCCCTCGCGGACCTCCTGCTGGTGGACGGCGATCCCCTCGCCGACATCACGATCCTCCAGGACCGCGCCGCGCTCCGCATGATCATGAAGGACGGCGTGCCGCACAAGGGCCCCGACCCCGAGTCCCACCCCGGCGGCTGAAGGGAGCGTGCTCATGATCCGCAAGCTTCCCTCCGGGCAGTACCGCCTCTACTCGCGCAAGAAGGACTCGCGCACCGGCCGGCGCCGCAACCTGGGCACCTTCCGCACGCGGGCCGCGGCGGAGCGGCACGAGCGCGCGGTCCAGTTCTTCAAGCGCGGCGGCTGAGGGCGGCGGCCGCGCGGTGAGCCGAGCGCGTCTCTTCCGCTCCCTCAAGGCCCTGGACGTCGACGCGGTGAGCGAGGTCCTCGCGGCGGACCCCGCCCTGCTCCGCGCCGTCGACGACCGCAAGCGCACCCCGCTCCACTTCCTCTGCAGCCTGCCCTCCGCCCCGCGGGCGGCCGACCGGGCGACGCGCCTGGCCCGCCGGCTGCTGGACGCGGGCGCCGACATCGACGCGCCGGCCTTCACCGAGGGGACCTGGCACGCCACTCCGCTCTGGTACGCGGTCGCCCGCGGCGAGAACGCTGCGATGGCCCGCTTCCTCCTTCAGCGGGGCGCGAGCCCGGAGCACTGCCTCTGGGCCGCCGCCTTCCGGGACGACGTGGAGACCATCGACCTGCTGATCCGCCACCGGGCCACGATCGATCCGGTCGCCGAGGACGAGACCCCGTTCCTGAGCGCGGTCAAGACGAGCCACTTCGCCGCCGCCGAGCGGCTGCTGCGCCACGGCGCGAACGTGAACTTCCAGAACTCGAAGGGACTCACCGCGCTCCACTTCGCGCTGAGGAAGGACAGCCCTCCGAAGCACGTGGAGATGCTGATGCGCCGCGGGGCCGACCCGAGCCTCCGCGCCCGGGACGGCAAGAGCCCGCTCGACCTGGTGGCCCGGCGACGCGACAGGACCTACCTCGAGCTGCTCACGCGCGGCCGCCGCGATCGATGATGCGATCCCTGGCGGACGACGAGGCGCGCTATTACACCGCGCACAGCCGGATGACGGACCCCGCCGAGCGTGCTCCCCTCCTGGACGCGCTGCCCGCCGACCCGGCCCGCCTCGTGGCCGCGGTCTCCGGGCTCCTGCTGCACCCGCTCTTCGTGACGCCGCTCGGCATCGTCCCGCCCGCGGGCAGCGCCGACGACGTGGAGAGCCGCACCCTGCCCCGCATGCTCGACCGGATCCTGGCCCGCGACCCCGCCCCGCTCGACGTGACGCGCCCGCCCGACCGCCGCTTCATCGGCATCTGCCGCGACTACGCGCTCCTGGCCTGCGCCGCGCTCCGCCACCATCGCGTCCCGGCCCGCCTTCGCGTGGGCTTCGCGAGCTACTTCACGCCCGGCTACCTCGAGGACCACTGGGTGTGCGAGTACCACGCGGGCGACCGGTGGCGGCTCCTCGATCCCGAGCTCGGGCCCCGCGTCCGGGCCCACTTCGGCATCGGGTTCGATCCGGCCGACGTGCCGCGGGATGCGTTCCTGGTCGCGGGCGAGGCCTGGCGTCGGGCGCGGGTGGGCGCGGTGGATCCGGCGACGTGCGGGGTGTCGCACGTGGGCGTGCAGGGCCCGGGCTTCATCGCGGCCAGCGTCGCTCGCGATCTCGCCGCCCTCAACAAGCGGGAGACGCTCGCCTGGGACGTCTGGGGCCTGGCCCTCGGGATCGCGCCGGGGGCGACGCCACCCGAGCCGGCTGCCCGCCGGCTCGACGCGATGGCCGCCCTGACCGCCGCGGTGCCCCCGGACTGGCCGCGCCTCCGGGAGGCGCACGACCGCGACGACGGCTTCCGGGTCCCGCCGCTGGTGACCAGCTTCACCGCGCGCGGCCCGCTCCAGGTCGCGGTGGACGGGGGCAGCCCCGACCGTGCCTAGGGCCCGACGGGCCGCCCGCCCGCTCGCCGCCACGCAGCTTGTCCTGGTCGAGGCTCTAGGAGTAGGATTCCGCCACGAGGAGCTTCCCCGAACCGCCAAGGAGGGCGTCATGCTCGAGCGGCTCATCTCCGGCGACAACCACATCGACCTCACCTACTGCCCTCCGGACCTCTGGTCGAGCCAGGCGCCCTCGAAGTGGAAGCTGCTCGTGCCCCGGGTGGAGGAGCTGGAGGACGGCTGCCACTGGTTCGTGGAGGCCCAGGACAAGGGGATGTGGAACGGGGTGGGCCCCGGCTTCCTCAAGCGGACCCCGGGCACCTTCGCCCGCATCGACGAGATGGCCGGGTGCGGCTTCGAGTGGGACCACCGAGCGGGGGCGAAGCCCCGGCCGACCACCCCGGAGCTCCGCCTGGCCGACCTGGACCGCGACGGCCTCGACGCGGAGGTCGTCTACGGCTGCCTGATGATCAACGACATGATCGTCTCCGGCGAGCGCCGCGCGTGGGCCAACGCGATCTACAACGACTGGGCCGCCGACTTCGCGAAGAAGTCGGACCCGAACCGGATCTACCCGCTCGCGATCGTGCCCAACAACGATCCCCAGGTGGCCGCCGCCGAGGTGCGGCGGTGCGCCAAGATGGGGCTCAAGGGCGGCGACCTCGGCTTCAAGTCGATGTCGATCCCGCTCTACCAGCACGAGTGGTACCCGCTCTGGGAAGCGGCCGCCGAGTGCCACTTCCCGATCGCGTTCCACTCCACGGGCTTCAAGGCGGTGCGCGCCCCCGACACTCCCGCGATGGAGCAGCAGTACATGCTCCAGTGGCGGCTCGTGCGCTCCTCGCTCTTCCAGCTCGACACCATGGAGGTCCTGGTCTCGATCATCACCTCAGGGGCGTGCGAGAAGTACCCCGACTTCAAGTTCGTGCTGGGTGAGTCGGGGGTGACCTGGCTGCCCTACGTGTTCGACCGCTTCGACACCGAGTACGAGGACCGCGCCCGGGGCCTGGGCTTCTCGATGAAGCCGAGCGACTACTTCAAGCGTCAGGGCTACGTGACCTATCAGCAAGACATGTTCCTGGAGCCGATCATCCCGCTGGTGGGTGAGGACAACATCATCTGGGGCGCGGACTACCCGCACCCGGACTGCGTGTGGCCGGACTCGCGGCGGCACCTCGAGAAGAACCTCGGCAACCTGCCCGAGCGGGTGCAGAAGAAGATCACCTACGACAACGTGGTCAAGCTCTACAACCTCCGCTGAGCGAAAGGATCCCATGACCTCCACCGCGCTCGAGATTCCGTCGCTCAAGGGAAAGGTGTCCGACGAGGAGTGGGCCGTCCGCGTCGACCTGGCCGCCGCCTACCGCCTCGTGTCGCGCTACGGCTGGGAGGACCTGGTGTTCACCCACATCTCGGCCCGGGTCCCGGGCACCGAGGACCAGTTCCTGATCAACCCCTACGGGCTCTTCTTCGACGAGATCACCGCGTCGAGCCTGGTGAAGATCGACCAGGAGGGCAACAAGCTCGAGGACACCCCGTTCAGCGTCAACGCGGCCGGCTTCATCATCCACAGCGCGATCCACGCGGTCCGCCACGACGCCAAGTGCGTGCTGCACACCCACACCGCCAACGGGGTCGCGGTCTCCACCCAGCGGGCGGGCCTGCTGCCGATCTCCCAGCACTCGCTGTTCGTGCTGAACAGCGTGGGCTACCACGACTTCGAGGGCCCCGCCCTGGACGCGGACGAGAAGCCGCGGCTGCAGGCGGACCTGGGCGACAACCGCTGCCTGATCCTGCGCAACCACGGCCTCCTCACCGTCGGCGAGACGGTGGCCGACGCCTTCGTGAACATGTACTACCTCGAGGCGTCCTGCCAGATCCAGGTGCGCGCCCAGTCGGGCGGTGGCGAGCTGATCTCGGTGCCCAAGGAGGTCATGGACAGGGGCTACGCCAGCGCGGTCGCCAACCAGCGCAAGAACGGCGGCCAGGGCAAGCTGGTGTGGCCGGGCCTCCTGCGGCGCCTCGACCGGACCGACTCGAGCTTCCGGAGCTGACCGGCCGGCATTGACCGACTCCGGGTCCTCGCTGCGCTTCGGCGCCGTCGCCGGCGGGCGGCGCAGCGAGGACGGGCCCCTCCTCACCGGGGGCGGCCGCTTCACCGATGACCTCGACGTGCCGGGCCAGGCCCATGCGGCCTTCGTGCGCGCGACCCAGGCTCACGCGGTCATCCGCGGCATCGATCCCCGCCCGGCCCTGGGCCTGCCCGGGGTCATCGCGGTCCTCACCGGCGCCGACGCGCAGACCGCCGGCCTGGGCGCGATCCCGCCCGCGGCCGTCTTCCCCGGGCGGGGCGGCCGGCCGCTCGTCGCCGCGCCGATCCCGCCCCTGGCCGTCGACCGCGTGCGCCACGTGGGCGAGGCGGTGGCCATCGCCATCGCGGAGAGCCCGGCCCGGGCCGTCGACGCCGCGGCCGCGGTCGTCGTCGACCTCGATCCCCTGCCCGCGGTCGCCCACGTGGACGCCGCGCTCGCGCCCGGCGCCCCCGCGATCTGGGCCGGCGCGCCCGGCAACGTGGCCTTCGACTGGGGCGACGGCGACGCGGCGGCGGTGGCGGCCGCGTTCTCGCGTGCGGCCCACGTGGCGCGCGTGCGCCTGCACGACACGCGCCTGGCCCCGGCCGCCCTCGAGCCGCGCGCCGCCATCGGCCAGTGGAGCCCGGCGGAGGAGCGCTACACGCTCACCGCCAGCACCCAGGGCGTCGCCGTGGTCCGCCGCCTCCTCGCCGAGGGCCTGAAGGTCTCCCCCGATCGCCTGCGCGTCGTCACCCCGGATGTCGGCGGCGGCTTCGGCATGAAGGTGCAGGCCTATCCGGAGTACGCCGCGCTGCTGTTCGCGGCGCGCCGCACCGGGCGCCCCGTGAAGTGGCGGGCCACTCGCGTGGAGAGCTTTCTCGCCGACACCGCGGGCCGCGACGGCGTGCTGGAGGCCGAGCTGGCCCTCGACGCGAGCGGCCGCTTCCTCGCCCTGCGCATGCGCACGCGGGTCGGGCTCGGGGCCTACGTGACCGCGTTCGCGGCGGTGTTCGGCACCAGCAACACCAAGAACTGCCTCTCGAGCGTCTATCGCATCCCGGCCATCGCCATCGACGTGACGCTCGCCTTCACCAGCGCGGCACCGCTCGGCCCCTACCGCGGCGCGGGGCGGCCCGAGGCGCTCTACGTGATCGAGCGGCTGATCGATCAGGCCGCGGGCGCGCTCGGCATCGACCGGGTGGAGCTGCGGCGGCGCAACCTCATCCCGCCCGGGGCCATGCCCTACCGCACGCCCAACGGGCCCATCTACGACAGCGGCGAGTTCGAGGCGGTGATGGACCGCGCGCTCGCGCTGGCCGACTGGGCGGGCTTCCCCACCCGCCGCGCCGCCTCCGAGCGCGCGGGGCGGCTGCGCGGGATCGGGCTCGCGTGCTTCCTGGAGGTGGCCGGCGGCATCCTCGACGAGACGGTGGAGCTGCGCTTCGCCGCCGACGGCACGGTGGCGCTCCACACCGGAGCGCAGCCGATGGGCCAGGGGCACCTCTCCACGTTCCCGGCGGTGATCGCGGCGCGCCTCGGCATCGATCCGGCCGCGGTGCGCCTGGTCCAGGGCGACAGCGACCTGGTGCCCGCGGGCACCCCGAGCGTGGCCTCGCGCTCCATGATGATGGCGGGCAGCGCGGCGGCGGTCGCCTGCGACGCCGCGGTCGAGAAGGGTCGCCGCATCGCCGCCCATCACTTCGAGGCCGCGGCGCCCGACGTGGAGTTCGCGGGCGGACGATTCCGGGTGCGGGGGACGGATCGCTCCGTCGACCTGCTGCAGCTCGCCGCCCGGGCCCGCGCGCTGCCCGGATTGCCCGACGACCTCGCGGGCGGGCTCGACAGCACCGGCAAGTTCGTCTCGCCCCAGATGACCTTCCCCAACGGCTGCCACGTCACCGAGGTCGAGATCGACCCCGAGACCGGGCGGGTGACCGTGGTCGGCTACGCGGCGGTGGACGACGTGGGACACATCGTCCACGAGACCATCGTGGAGGGCCAGATCCACGGGGGCATCGCCCAGGGCCTCGGCCAGGTCCTGGGCGAGCACGTGGTCTACGACGAGGCGGGGCAGCTCCTCACCGGCTCGTTCATGGACTACATGATGCCGCGCGCCGGGGACCTGCCCGCGCTGCGGGTCGGCCACCACGGCGTGCCCTGCACGACCAACCCCCTCGGGGTGAAGGGCGCGGGCGAGTCGGGCGTGGCCGGCGCCCTGCCCTCCGCGGTCAACGCGATCCTGGACGCCCTCGGCACGCGCGGGGTCGGCGCGCTCGACCTGCCGATGTCGCCGTCCCGCGTGTGGGCGGCGCTACGCGAGGCGGCCCCTTCGGGGGACATCGGCCGTCCGCCAGACCGAGAAACAGCCTAGGCCGATCACCAGCCAGATCAGGGCTTTGGGCCCTGGTATGCCGCGCCGATAAAGGGACGACCGGACACCTTCGCGCGGGCTGATAGAATCGCGGGCATGGCTTCCGTCGCCGCGGCGCCGATGCTCGAGACCGCGGTGCCCGCGCCCCGCGCGTGGCACGGCCCCCTCCTGGCCCGCGAGCACTACCTGGTGCCGATCCCGGCCGGGGTCCTGGCCGAGCTCCACGCGGCCCTCGCCGAGCTTCGGCGGGCCCCGGTACCCACGCTCCTGCTGCTGCCCGAGCACTTCGCGCTCGCCGCCACCGCGCGCTTCATGGGCGAGGTGCGCGCCCGGCTCGACGACGGCCCCGGCTTCGTGATGCTCGACCGGCTCCCGGTCGACGCGATGGAGCGCGACGAGGCGATCGCGCTCTACTGGCTCCTCATGAACTTCCTCGAGCCGCCGGTGGCCCAGGAGTGGAAGGGCACCGTGATCTACGACGTGCGCCACGACGGCCAGGAGTACACCCAGGACACCCGGGTCGCGCTCACTCCCGAGGGCCTCGAGATGCACACCGACAGCAGCATGGGCGAGGCGCCCCCGAGCTACGTGAGCCTCTTCTGTCTGCGCCCGGCGCGGAGCGGCGGCATGAGCATCGTGTCGAGCTCGGCCGCGGCCCACAACTTCTTCCTCGCCGAGCACCCCGCCCTGCTGCGCCGGCTCTACGAGGTCTTCTACCGCGACCACCAGGAGTACCAGGCCGCCGACGCGGCCGCGACCAACTTCCGTCCCGTCTTCGCGTGGGACGGCCGGCTGCGCACGCGCTTCAACGCGCGCCACATCGTGCGGGGCTACGAGAAGACCGGCCGGACGCTCGACGCCGACGGCGCGCGGGCGGTGCGGCTGATGGACGAGTTCCTGGGTGACCCGGCCCACCGGCTCGACCTGTGGCTCGAGCGCGGCCAGATCCAGGTCCTGAACAACCGGCTGATCGTGCACGGCCGCACGCCCTACCAGGATCACGAGGACCCGGACCAGCGCCGGCACCTCGTGCGGCTCTGGCTTCGCGCCGGCGACCGCCGGCAGTTCCGCGGCTAGCGCCGCGGTCTAGGACGGCTTCGCGGCGCGCGCCGGGGCCCGATAGCGCTCGGGCACCTGGTCCAGCCGGTCCGTCAGGTGCAGCGTCCCGGCCGCGTCGGTCCACCGGTACACGCGCGTGTTGCCCGGCGGCTCCGGGCGGCTCGACGGAGCGGGCGTGGGCGTGCCGCCGTCGGGCGGCGCCGGCGGAGTCGTCGGCGGGTTCGGGATCCACACCCAGCGATACGGCACGCTGATCCCGTCTCCGCGCAGCTCCCAGCGCCCGGTCGGCAGCTCGACCACGCTGGGCGGGGGCGGAGCGGTCGGTGCGGGCGGCGCGCCGCTCGGGCTGCCGCCGGGCGAGGGCGCGTAGACCACCGGGGGCCCGTAGGTCGGCGCGTAGGCCGGCGGCCCCGGGTAGCCGGAATCGAAGCCGTACCAGTCCGACCCGTACCAGAAGAGCGGCGGCGCGAGGACCACCACGCCGCCGAAGCGGCGGTGCGCGAAGCCGCGAGCGCCCGGCGCGCCGTGGTGGAAGCCTCGAGGCGAGGCGCCCGAGAAGCCCGCGCCGCCGGGCGGACGGCCCCCGGCGCCCCGGCGCTGCGCCTCCGCCGCGACCGGCGCGAGGGCCACCGCCGCCACGACGATCGCCAGCGCCGTCACCGCCGCGCGCCTCACGACCGGGCCGCCTCCGCGCGCCGCACCTCCGGGTAGTACTGCGGCGCTTCCCGCCGATCGAACATGCCGTAGTCGCGGACCACCCGCACCCGACGCAGGCGCGCGCCCTCCGGCAGGGCGAGGGCGCCCTCGAAGGCCTCCGCGGCGGCGTGATCACGCCACGACATCAGGAGGATCACGTCGCCGGGGCTCAGGACCGCGGCGAAGACGTCCCAGCCGAGCAGGCCCGAGGCCGCGGGCGCGAGCCCCAGCCAGCGCGCGACGCCGTCGGCCCTCGCCGGCTCGACCCGGTCGGCCGGCCGCCGGCCGTCGATCAGGGTCACGGTGGTCCCCGCCCCGGTCTCCGTCTCGTCGAGCCGCTGCTCGCGCACGACGTGGCCCGCGGGCGGCCGGCTGTCGCGGGTCACCTGGCCGACCCGCAGGTGGTAATCGAGCAGGATCTCGCCGCGTCCCTTCTCCTGCACCTCGTGATGGCCGGCGCGCGTGCGCCACCGCACCAGGGCCTTCTCGTCGCGCCAGCCCGAGAGCGAGAGGATCCACCCCTCGCGGGTGAGGCTCCGGTAACGGATGTTGTCGACGAACCCTCGATCCGCTCGAGCTCCGGCCGGAGCATCTTGGCGTAGCCGAGATAGGCGTCCCACTGCTCGGGCCTCGGCTGCACCTCGAAGATCACGGAGAACATGATCGGCGCCGGCTGGTCAGGCCCGGGCGGCGGCGCGGTCGATCTCGATGTCGAACCGTCCGGGCCACGCGGGCCCGTTGACGAAGGCCCGGGCCGGCCGGGCGTGGGGGAAGAAGCGCAGCACGGTCTCGGTCTGGTCCTCGGTGCGCGTGACCACGGCGGGCGCCTTCCAGGTCTCGCGGTCGTTCGACAGCGGCTCGACCCGCACGACCTCTCGCCTCACCGGCACGTCCCCCTCGGCGACGACGGCTGGCCGCGCATGAGCGAAGTCTGCCCCCGGCGCGAGGGGCCGTCAACCGCCCGCCGGAGACGCGCGGGCGGCGGACGGGGCGACGCGTCAGGGCCGGGCCGGCGCGCCCCCGTCGCCCACCAGCACGAACGGAGCCCAGAAGAACGGATGCGCGGTCTCCTTCGCCGAGGCCAGCGTCATCGCGGACCGCCGCAGCGCCTCGGCACGCCCGAGGGTGGCGTCGCGGGCCATCGCGCCGAAGGCGCCGGTGGTCAGCGCCACCGTGGCCCGCGAGGCCACCGCCCAGTGCGAGGCCAGCACCGAGCGGGCCCCCGCGTAGAAGAACGCGCGCGCGAGGCCGGACAGGCTCTCGCCGCCCAGCTTGCCGTCGGGACCCGCGGTGTTGCACGCCGAGAGCAGCACCCAGTCCGCGTCGAGCTTGAGCAGCGCCACCTCGCTCGCGTCGAGCAGCCCGTCGTCGGCCGCGGTGGCGGTGGCCGGCGGGGTGAGGGCCAGGGCCGGCTCGGACTTGCAGCGGAGCTCGCCGGGCAGGAGCCCGTGGGTCGCGAAGGCGACCACCCGGTAGTCGGCCAGGCTTGCGCTCCGCACCGCCCGCTCGGTCGCGCCCGCGCCGGTGATCACGCTGGCCCGGTCCGCGCCGAGGGCGGCCGCGATCTGCTCGAGCTCGCGCGCGGTCTCGCGCAGCCGCGGCAGCTCGCGCACCAGCGCGGTGTCCACCGGCGCGCCCTGCCGGCAGAGGTCGCCGAGCGCCTGGAGCCCGCGGGTGGCGCCCGGCGCGCCCGCGAAGTCGGGGTCGCCGACGCCGAGGAAGGGACGCGTGGCCGCGCCGCGCCCCGCGACCCGGCGCAGCGAGGCGAGCGACGATACCGCCGGGACCACGCTGATCGCCACGTCGCGCCCGAGCCAGCCGGTCTGCGCGTAGTCCTCCGCGGCGGCGGGGGCCCGGGTCACCAGGAGCCCCAGCGGCAGGCTCAGCAGGGGGCCGGCGGGCACCGCGATCAGATGGGTGGCGCCCTTCAGCCGCTCCCCGAGCGGCGCGAGCAGCCGATCGTAGAGGGCGGCCGCGTCCGCGGTGTCGAACGGCTTGAGCTTGCCGTCGGCCACCTCGAGGCTCGTCCGGATCGCGCGCACCCGCCGGGTGAGCTCCTCGAGCGGCACCGCGGCGCGATGAACGGAGGTCTGCCCGTCGCGGACCGCGAACACGTAGGTCACCTCGGCCGTGGGCAGGAAGAGCACCAGGACCTCGCCGGGCCGCAGCAGGGCCGCGAGGTCCGCCGCCGGCACCGGCTTCGCGGCGGTGAGCTGGGCGTAGCGGGGCAGCTCGGCCTGCAGCCGAGCCTCGAGGCTCGCCACCTTCTCCTCCGCGGCGCGGAGGTCGCGCTTGAGGGCCTCCTCGTGCCCCGCGTTCCGGCCCTCCGACTCACGGAAGGACTCGACCGCGAGGGCCTGGCGGAGGCGATCGCGCTCGCGGCTCGCTTCCTGGTACTCGCGCGCCGCCGTCCGCACCGCGGGGTCGGCCACGTCGAGCCGCGCCGTCATGTTGGTGATCGCGCGCGCGGTCTCGCCCCCGCGCGGGATCTGCGCCGCCGCGAAGGCCTCCGCGCCGAGCGCGGCCTGCTCGGCGGGCTGCGCGCGACCCAGGTCGATCAGGGTGTCGAGGTAGCCCGTCATCCAGTCGGCCCGCGCCCGCTCGCGCGTCGGCCGGTCCGCGACCTGGATGGCCGCCGCCTTCCGGTAGTCCGCGACCGCGGCGGCCAGGTTGCCCTCCGCGCGGCCGAGCCGGCCGAGGAGCAGGTAGGACTCGGCGACACGCACCGAGTCGCCCAGCAGCAGGCGCCGCCGCTCGAGCCCCTTGTCGTAGGCCGCGCGCGCCGCCGCGAACTCCTTCTTCTCGCGGAGGATGGAGCCGAGCTGCGCGTAGCCCTCGCCGGCCCACCACAGGCGGAACTCGGGCTGGGTGCCGGGCTTGTTCAGGATCGCGAGGGCGCGCTCCGCGCTCGCCTGGGCGTCGTCGAGCCGGCCCGCGGGCCGCTGCGCGAGCGACAGGGTCAGCAGGCTCCAGGCCATGCGGGTGGAGTCCGGGCTGCCCGCCTGCTGGCTCAGCCGCACCGCGTCCTCCGCGTAGGCGATCGCCTTCGGGTAGTCGGAACGCAGGCGCTCCACGAGCGCGCGGTGGTTCAGGTAGCGGATGTGGTCGTCGCCGCGCAGGGCGTTCTTCAGCAGGGCCTCGGCCCGGGCGAAGATCTGGTCCGCCTCGTCGAAGCGGCGCTGGTCGCCCACGTCGAGCCCGAGCCAGCTCCAGGTGTTGGCCGAGGCCGGATCGTCCTTGCCGAGCAGGCGCTCCTCCAGCTCCAGCAGCCGGCGGAAGCTCGCCTCGGACTCCGGGTAGTGCGCGGCCCAGTTCTGGAGCTGCCCGAGCCGGTAGAGGCTCGCGCGGGCGCCGATGTCCTGCACCCCGATGAGCTTGCCGCTGGCCCCCACCATGGTCTCGGCGCGCCGGATGGCGGCGGAAAGCGGCGGCGCGCCCGGCTGATCGATGCTGCGCTTGCCCTCCAGGATCTCCACCGCGACCTCGAGGAGCGGCAGGTTGGTCGGGAACGTCTCGAGGCCGTAGCCGCGACGGCCCACCACCGCGCCCACCACCAGCACGTGCCAGCCGCCGTCGAGCCGCCGGCACTCCCGGAGCCCGGCGGACCCGCCCGCGGAGATCGCGGTGGGCTCGACCGGCTTGCAGTCGCCGACGCGCGTCTCGTAGGCCTTGGGATACCAGCCCTCGGTCAGCACCTTCTCGGGCGTCGAGTCCCGCGGGACGCCGAAGCGCCGCACCTCGCCGCTGGGCTGGCTCCAGCCCTCGCAGAAGAGAGCGTAGCGCTCGAAGAAGCCCTGCTCGGTCCGGCTCTCCATGAGCCGCAGGCGGCACTCCTCGCCGGTGCGGTTCCGGCCGACGACCCGCTCGTCGCCCACGCTCTTGAGCGGCTGCGCCTCGGCGGATCCCTCGCGTCCGGACCAGACCGCGAGACCCACGAGGAGGATCGAGACGAGGCGCGCGGCGGGGCGTGACGACATGGACGAGGCTCCTTTTATCGGGGTCCCGCGAGTATAGCCCACCCCCGGCCGCGCGCCTGGACGGCCGCTCGCCCGGCGGGGTAGGATCACCGCGCCATGGCCGCCTCAGGCCCGATCCCGGTCGGTCTCAACGTCTGGTCGCGCCTCGTGGAGGACACGTTCCCCTACTACGACCGGACGGTCGCGCCGTTCGACTCGCTGTGGCTGCCCGACCACGTGCAGTACGGGGCCAACAAGGTGGCCGAGGGCTGGACCCTGCTGACGTGGGCGCTCGCGCGCTACCCCGACAAGCTCTGCGGCCACGAGGTGCTCTGCAACAGCTTCCGCAACCCGGCGCACCTCGCCAAGATGGCCGCCACCGCGCAGGCCCTCTCCGGCGGCCGGGTGATCCTCGGCATCGGCGCGGGCTGGAACCAGGAGGAGTACCACGCCTACGGCTGGCCCTGCCCGCCCCCGAAGGTGCGCATCGCCCAGCTCGCGGAGGCCATCGAGCTGATCCGGCGCATGTGGGCCGGCGGGCCCGTCGACTACCGGGGCGAGCACTATGCGATCGCGGGCGCGCACTGCGAGCCGCGCCCGCGGCCCATCCCGCCGGTGATGGTGGGCGGCTCGGGCGAGAAGTTCCTGCTCCGCGTGGTCGCCCGCCACGCCGACTGGTGGAACTATGTGTGGAAGGGGCCCGAGGCCTACGCCCACAAGCAGGAGGTGCTGAAGGCGCACTGCCGCGAGGCGCGGCGCGACTACGACGCCATCCAGCAGGTGGTCCGCGTCGGCATCCTGATCGCGGACAGCGAGCGCGACGTGGCGCGCCTGAAGGCCGCGCCCTGGATCCGCTCGCTCGACGACATCCAGCTCGTCGGCACGCCGGCCCAGGTGACCGAGGCCCTCCTCGGCATCGTCGCGCAGGGGGCGTACCGCCTCACCGTCAACTTCGCCGACGTGCCCCGCCCCGAGGGCACCTGGCTCTTCTCGGCCGCGGTGCTCCCGCACCTCGCGGGCGGCGCCTAGCGCAGAGGGGACGGCCGCCCCGCGACCTCTCCGTCGTGGTAGCCCTTCGTGCCGATGCGGCGGGCCAGCGGGCTCACCGTCTCCTCGCCGGCCGCGAGCCGGGCGAGCGCGGTGCCGAGGTCGTGGCGGGGACGCCAGCCGAGCGCGTCACGGGCCTTCGCGTTGACGTAGACGCGCTCGATGCCGGGGAACATCCGCCAGTCGCGAGCGGCGTAGATCGCGGCGTACGCCGGAAAGGCCCGGCGACGACGGCGGAGGCGTCGGCGCGCGGCGCCATCAGCTCGTCCCGCGTGAACGGGGTGGTCGCGCTGATCACGTAGCGGCCGAAGCCGATGGCGGCCGCGCGCTCCAGGGCCAGCAGGTGCGCGCTGACCACGTCCTCCAGGTCCACTCGGCGGTAGAGCAGCTCGTTCACCTTCACGTTCCCGTCGGCGTAGGCGTGGCGGATCTCGGCGCGGCCGGCCGCCTCCGGGAAGAACCGCGAGGTCCGGAGCACGAGGCAGGGCAGGCCTTCGGGACGTGCGGCCCCCCTCGGATGGACGAACTTTCCACCCGGTAGTCTCTTCACTCGCTCCCGCCGCGCCGGCGCCGCGCCCCCCCGTGCGTCGACGAATCTTCGAGGAAATCGACGAGTGCGCGCGCGGCACGTCGGTTGCACTCATGCGCGGTCATGAATACCATGACGCTCCACCGCGTCGGGCGGCCGCTCCAGGCGATGACGCTCCACCGGATGATGCAGCCGATGGTGCTCTTTCCGCTCCTCGCCGCGGTGTCGGTGCTCTCGGTGTTCGCGGTCATCCAGGGGGGGCTCTCCCTCGCGGCCCGGTGGGACCGGAGCCTGATGGCGCGCGTCGAGTACTACCGGAGCCACGAGCCCTCGGTGCTGGTGACCCGGTACGAGGAGCGGCTGAGCGCGGTGCGGGTCGCGCTCCGCAAGCGCGGCTACGACGCGGGGCCGGTGCACGCGGCCATGGGCCCGCGCACCGCGGAGGCCCTGCGGTCGTTCCAGCGGCGGCAGGGGCTCCCGGTGACCGGCCGGGCCGACGAGTCGACCGTCACCGCGCTCGGCGTCAAGCACTAGGCGCGGCCGCCGCCGCGGCACCCGGCGCGGGTGCTATCATGCCCGCGCGATGGAGACGGGACCCGCTCCGCGCCTGACCGCCAGTCACGCGCTCTGGGAGCGCGCCCGCCGCGTGCTGCCGGGCGGGATGTACGGCCATCAGAACGGCGCGGCCCTGGGCGACGGCCACCCTCGCTTCCTCGCCCGGGCCGAGCGCGCCCGCGTCTGGGACGTGGACGGCAACGAGTACGTCGACTGGATGTGCGCCTACGGCCCCATGATCCTGGGCTACGGCCACCCGGCGGTGGAGGCCGCGGTGGCCGAGCAGGTCGCGATGGGCGACTGCCTGCCCCTGCCCGGGCCCCGCATGGTCGAGCTCGCCGAGCGGCTCGTGGCGCTCACCCCTCGCGGCGACTTCGTGGTCTTCGGCAAGAACGGCGCGGACGCCACCAGCTGGGCAGTCGACGTGGCCCGGGCCCACACCGGACGGCCGCGCATCGTGCGCGTCCGCGGCGCGTATCACGCCGCGCGCCCGTGGGCGCTGCCTCACCTCCCGGGTGTGCCGACGCACTATCGCGAGGACCTGCTCGAGTTCGCCTGGAACGACCTGGACGGCCTCCGCGCCTGCTTCGAGGCGCACGCCGGCGAGGTCGCGGTGGTCATGGCCACGCCGTTCGACCACCAGACCGGGGCCGCGCCGGCGCCCGGCTTCTTCGACGGCCTCCGCGCCCTCTGCGACCGCCACGGGGCCCTGTTCGCGATGGACGACGTGCGGGCGGGCTTCCGCTTCCACCTCGGCGGCTCGTGCGAGCACTGGGGCGCCGCGCCGGATCTCATCAGCTACTCGAAGGCCATCGCCAACGGCCATCCCCTCTCCGCCGCGCTCGCCCGCGAGCCGCTGCGCGCCGCCGCCGAGCGGATCTACTTCACCGGGTCCTTCTTCTTCGCGAGCGGAGCCTTTGCGGCCGCGCTGGCCACCCTCGAGGTGCTGGAGCGCACCGACGCCATCGGGCACATCCGCCGGATCGGCGGGCTACTGGTGGACGGCCTCGCGGAGCAGGCGCGCCGCCACGGGGTACCGCTCCTGCCGACCGGGGAGGCGGCGATGCCGGTGATCCGCTTCGCGGACGATCCGGAGCGCGGGCGCATCCGGCGCTGGTGCTCGATCGTCACGCGAGGCGGGGCGTACGCGCACCCGAGCCACAACTGGTTCGTGTCGGCCGCGCACACCGAGGAGGACGTGGCGCGGACGCTGGGGGCGACGGAGCGGGCGTTCGGGGTGGTGGCGGCGGAGGGGTAGCTCGACCACACCACCCCTCACCCTGCCCTCTCCCCTGAGGGGAGAGGGTGAGTTGATCAGCGGGTGCGGAGCTTGAGCAGGGTGATGGAGTGGGCCGGGCAGAGGTAGTCGAGGCCGCCCGCGGTGGCCGTCGTGCGACGGTCGCGAACGCCGACCCGGTCCGGATGCTCGAACGAGTTCATCGCGCCCGCGTCGGGGCCGTTCACCTCCCAGCCGATCACGTCGCCCGTCACGTCGGCGCCCGCCACCTCGATTTGGGCGGCCTGGTCGCGATCGCGGTCGCGGTTGACCAGGGCCACCGTGACCTCGCGGCCGGCCTCGTCGCAGCTCGCCACCGCGTCGATCAGCGGGAACGGTCCGAGATCCGAGACGTGGTGCACGCGGCCCCCCTGGGCGTCGTTCTCGTGCGCGGGCGGCAGCGCGTAGGTCGGCCCGTCCACGTGCACGTCGAGGGCCACCGGGCCGGTGTGCTCGGCGTAGAGCCGGAGCGGGTGGTAGATGGTCTGCAGGAACAGCCCGTCTCTTCGGGTGAAGATCGGAGCAATCGCGTTGACGAGCTGGGCGAAGTTGGCCATGCGCACCACCCGGCAGTGCCGGATGAAGCCGTGCAGGTACGTGGCCACCGCGAGGGCGTCGGTCAGGGTGTAGCGCTCCTCCACCCCGCCCACCCGGTCCTCGTGGCTGCGGGTGCGCCACCACACGTTCCACTCGTCGAACGCGATGTGGATCGGGTGCGCGATCTGGCGGGCGTGGCGCACCCGCTCGATGAGGGCCGCGCAGATGCGCACCGCGCGCTCCGCCTCGTGAGACTGCATGACCGTCGTGTAGTGGTCGGGTCCCCCGGTGTAGAGGTGGATGGAGTGGAAGTCGACCAGCTCCGCGAGGCCGTCCAGCACCACCTCGTCCCACTCGCTCCAGCCGTTCTGCCCGCAGCCGATCAGCTGGATGGAGGGGTCGGTGCGCTTCATGACCATCGCGAAGGCGCGCGCCTTCTTCACGTAGTCCCGCGCCTCCAGGTTGCCGATCTGCCAGCCCCCGTACATCTCGTTTCCCAGGCCCCAGTAGCGCACCCGGTAGGGCTCGGCGTGGCCGTGGGCCCGGCGGAGGTTGGCCCACGAGGTGTTGCCGGTGCCGTTGCAGTACTCCACCCACGCCTGGGCCTCGTCCATGGTGCCGGAGCCCATGTTCACGCAGATGATGGGCTCGGTGCCCAGCTCGCGGCAGTACTCGATGAACTCGCCGGTGCCGAAGCGGTTCGACTCCTCCGCGTACCACGCGAGCTCGCTGCGCCGGGGCCGCGCGTCCTTCGGCCCCACCCCGTCCTGCCAGTGGTAGCCGCTCACGAAGTTGCCCCCCGGCCAGCGCAGCACCGGGAAGCGCAGGGGCCGCGCCGCCTCCAGGACATCCAGACGGAAGCCGCGCGAGTCACTGCGCGGCGAGCCTTCATCATAGACGCCGCCGTAGATGCAGCGACCGAGGTGCTCGATGAACTGTCCGAAGAGACGCGGGTCCACGGTGCCGATGCGGCGGCGCAGGTCGATGCCGATCCGAGTGGTCATGGGGCCCGAGTCTAGGAGGGGCCGCGCGGACCTGTCAAATTCGCCCGCGCCGGGCGTCGCGATGGAGTCTCGGCCGCCCGTGGTAGAGTCTCGGCCGGAGGGTACGCCATGAGCGAGCGCGAGAACGGAGTCGAGGGCGGCACCGGTGGCGGCAACGGATCGGCCGGGAGCCCCGCGCGGCGGCCCCGCGTGAGCCGGCGCGCGTTCGTGGCCGGGGCCGGCGCGGCCTCGGTGGCCGCGTGGGCGCGCCGGGCCACCGCGCAGGGCAAGCCCACCATCACCTACTGGAACGGGCTCACCGGCGCCGACGGCAAGGTGATGGACGAGCTCATCGACCAGTTCACGCGCGACAGCGGCATCCGCATCGAGCAGCAGCGCCTGCCGTGGGCCGACCTCTACGCCAAGCTCCAGGTCGCGGTGCCGGCCGGTGAGGGCCCCGACCTGGCCCTGATCCACACCGTCGAGGTGCCCCACTTCGCCAGCGACGGCGTGCTCGAGGCCATCGACGACGCCACCACCACCGCCAAGGGCTTCCGGGCCGACGACTATCTGCCCGCCACGTGGCAGGGCGGGACCTACCAGGGCAAGCGCTACTCGCTGCCGCTCGACGTGCCCCAGCACATCCTCTACCTGAACACCAAGGTGATGAAGGAGGCGGGGCTGGTGGGCGCCGACGGCCGGCCGCGGGTGCCGGGCAGCCGCGACGAGCTGGTGACGATGGCCAAGCGCATCGCGTCCAAGCCCGAGACCTTCGGCTTCGCCATCGGCACCGTGGGACCCGGCCGCTACACGTGGGGCTTCCACAACCTGCTCTGGCAGAACGGGGCCAACATCTACGCCGCGGACCTCAAGAAGGCCGCGGTGGCGGAGCCCGCGGCCCTGGAGGTCGCCGAGTTCTGGGCCGCGCTGGAGGGACAGCACAAGATCGCCCCGCCCGCCAACGCCAACTGCCGCGACGCCTTCATCGCGGGCAAGCTCGGCATGTGGATCGCGGGCTCCTGGAACTTCACCGGGCTGCGCGAGGCCAAGGTCGAGTTCACCGCCGCGCCGCTGCCGCGCCTGTTCAAGCAGCCGGTGGTGTGGGCGATGCCCCACCAGTACACGTTCCCCAAGGCCAAGGCGGCGGACCGGACCAAGCGGGACGCGGCGTGGGCCCACGTGCGCTGGATGACCGACCACGTGGCGGAGTGGACGCTCAAGGCCGGCCAGGTCTCGGCCAGCCGCAAGGCGCACTCCGACGCGCGCATCACCGGCGATCCGGTCCTGCGCGCGCTGCTGTCCCAGGCGCCGCAGTGGCAGGTCGGGCAGCCGACGCCCAAGTGGGTCGCGGCGGAGAACCTCACCCGCCCGGTGATCGAGGCGGTCTACACCGGGCAGAAGCCGGCCAAGGCCGCGATGGAGGATCTGGCGCGCCAGATCAACGCGCTCCCCGACTAGCGTGACGCGCCAGACGCGCGTCGCCTACGCCTTCCTCGCGCCGGGCCTGCTCCTCTTCGCGGCCTATCGCCTCTATCCGCTGCTCGAAGGCCTCCGCCTGTCGTTCACCAACGCGCGGCTCGGGCGGCCGCTCCAGCAGTGGGTCGGCCTCGCCAACTACACGCGGCTGCTCGAGGACACGCGCTTCCACGTGAGCCTCTGGAACACCGCGCTCTACACGGTGGCGAGCACCCTGCCGATCCTCGCCGTCCCGCTCGCCCTCGCCCTGGCGCTCAACCGCGGGCGACTCAAGAACCTGCTGCGCAGCGTCTTCTTCTTCCCTTTCACGCTCTCGGTGGTGACGGTCGGTCTCGCGTGGCTGTGGCTGCTCGACCCGGTGGTGGGCCCGTTCAACTACTACCTGCGCGCGCTGGGGGCGCCGGCCCGCTCCTGGCTCGCCGATCCCCACACCGCGATGGCGGCCATCATCCTCACCACCGTGTGGTGGGTCACCGGGTACTACCTCGTGATCTACCTCGCCGGCCTGCAGGACATCCCCCGCGAGCTCTACGAGGCCGCGGCGCTCGACGGGGCCTCCGGCCCGCGGGCCTTCGTGGCCGTCACCCTGCCCCTGCTGCGGCCGGTGCTCCTCTTCGTGGTGGTGACGCACGTCATCGGCTCGTTCCAGCTCTTCGGCCAGGTCTTCGTGCTCACCAACGGCGGGCCCGGGGACGCCACCCGCACCGTGGTGCAGCACCTCTACGAGACCGCGTTCCAGAACTTCTTCCAGTTCGGGGCCGCCTCCGCGATGGCGTGGGTCCTCTTCGCGGTGATCCTGATCTTCTCGCTGGTCCAGTTCCGCCTGCTGCGTGGCCACACCGAGTACTGAGATGGCGGCGGCCCGTCCCCTCGACCGGCAGCGCTGGGCCCTCACGGTGGCCCTGCTCGCCCTCGCGCTGCTGTGGCTGGCGCCGATCGCGTGGGTGGTGGTGACGTCGCTGAAGCCGAGCGAGAACATCGTCCGCCTGCCGCCGGAGTGGATCCCGTGGCCGGCCACCGGCGCCCACTACCAGGAGGTGCTGTGGGGCTCCTCGCGCACCGCGCGCATCGGACGCGCGTTCGTCAACAGCCTCGTGGTGGCCACCGGCAGCGTGCTGGTGGTGCTGGCCACCAGCTCCATGGCCGCCTACCCGCTGGCCCGCATGCGCTTCCCGGGCCGCGACCTGATCTTCGGCATCCTGGTGGGCAGTCTCATGATCCCGAACGCGGTGCTGCTGGTCCCCCAGTACGTGCTCACCCAGCGCATCGGCTGGCTCAGCACCTACCAGGGGATGATCGTCCCCGAGGCGGCCATGCTGTTCGCGTTCGGCGTCTTCCTGCTCCGCCAGTTCTTCCTCGCGATGCCGCGCGAGCTCGAGGACGCGGCCCTCATCGACGGCGCCGGCCCGTGGCAAGTCTTCTCCCGGATCATCCTGCCCCTCTCCCAGCCGGTGCTGGCCGCGCTGGCCATCTTCGCGTTCCGCTCCGCGTGGAACGACTTCCTGTGGCCGCTGATCGCGGTCAACAAGCCGGAGATGTTCCCGCTCCCGGTGGCGCTGGCCCTGCTCCGGAGCGCGTACAGCTCCGAGTCCTACGGCCCGATCATGGCCGGCGCGGCCCTCAGCGCCCTGCCTCTCCTGGTCGTCTTCATCGTCGCCAACCGCCGCATCGTGGAGGGCGTCCGCCTCTCCGGCCTGAAGGGCTAATTTAGCCGCCCGTTGAACGAGGCCGCCCAGCGGCGGGACTGGAGGCAGCGGCCGATCTCGAAGCTGGTGTCGGCGGGCCGGCTGCTGCCGACGCCGGGCACCCCCGGCTTCCGGGTCAGGTCGATGGCGAACTGGTACTGCTGGGTCGCTTCCCGGGCTCGCCCTGCGCGTACAGCTCGCGCGCCCGCGCCAGGTGCGCCCCCCACGAGGTCCCCGCGGGTCGCCGCGCGGTTGGCAACCACGCGCCGGCCTGTCGCATCGCCTCGCGCCCCGCGGGCGTCACCCCCTTCGAGTAGGGCGTGGCCACCGCCGCGGTCACCGGCGGCCGGCGCGAGCAACGCGAGCGCCGGTCCGGTGCAGCGCAAAGTTCGACAGCCCAGCCACGATGTCATCCCCAGAAGATTCCCGTTGGATCAGCGTCGACCTCGTCGAGTAGCTTGGCCAAGCTCGAGGCCGCTGGCAGCGCTTGGTAGCTGTGCCAGCGAAGATCGCGATGTTGGCAGTAGAGTCGCCATTCGTGCTGCGTGCCTATGTAGGTGAATTTTGCTATGACCATCTCCTGCCAGTCGTGGGGAGGCCGAAAAGCCGGCCTCTCCTCGTACAGGATCACCGCGTTGCCCTCGATTCGGTAACCTACCCGAACCTTCGACCGGACGGCCGGCGGTACCCGCTTCGCGCAGTAAGCCGTCAACAGCTTGTTGACTTGTGCCTTCTGCATCTCGGTCAGTGCCAAGCCCGCGCACGTAGGCTCGCCGCGCGAGGCTCGGCTCGCCCCGGGGCCCGCGCCACCGCCGGCCCGGCCGGCGCGGCGAGGAGCGCGGCCAGCGCGATCGGGAGCCCGCCGCGACGCACTCAGCGGCCGTCCTGGTCCAGGATCTGCTGCAGCCGCTCGCGCGGCACCGCGATGTGCACGCCCGCGCGCTCCTCCTCCAGCAGCATGAAGCTGCTCGAGTCGCGCTGGCCCCAGCCCCGGTTGAGGGCCTCGGTGATCTCCTCCAGGGCCAGGTTCGCGAGCCGCATCGGCACCCCGTGCTCGCGCCCGAGCGCGGTGGCCAGCGAGACGTCCTTGTGCCCGAGGCGCAGGGCGAAGGCCGGCGGCTCGAACTCCCCCGGGAGGAACTTGTCGACCAGCACGTCGAACGTGCGCCGGCGTCCGGTGGCGCCCTGCCGCACCGCCTGCCACAAGAGCTCGGGCGCCACACCCGCCTTCACCCCCATCGTGAACACCTCCGCCAGCACGGTGCGGATGGTGAAGCTCGCGCAGTTGTGCACCAGCTTGGCCACCGCGCCGGCGCCGATCGGGCCCACGTAGTAGGGCTGGTCGCCCATCGCCTCCAGCACGGAACGCAGGCGATCGAAGACCGCGCGGTCGCCGCCCACCCAGATCGCGAGCCGCCGGCTCCTGGCCCCGGCGGGGCCGCCGCTGACCGGCGCGTCGAGCACCGCGACGCCGCGCGGGGCGAAGAGGCCGTGGAGGCGCCGCACGAGGGCGGGCGCGTTGGTGGTGAGATCGAAGAGCACCGAGCCCGCCCGCATGCCGTGGATGAGACCGTCGGGCCCCAGCGCGACCTGCTCCACCTCCGGGGGGCCGGGCAGCGAGGTGAAGACCACGTCCACCGCCTCCGCCACCGCCCGCGGGCTGTCCTTCCAGACCGCGCCCGCGGCCAGGTGCGGCTCCGCGGCGGCCCGCCGCACGTCGTGCACCGCCAGCGCGTGGCCGGCCGCCTGGAGGTTGGACGCCATGCTGGCGCCCATGATCCCGAGTCCGATGAAGCCCACGTTCATGGCGAGGTTCCTCCCGGCCGGCATCTTGGCACAGCCAAGCGACCGTTTGCTTGACTACCCGGCGACCGTTTGCTTGACTACCCGGCCCGAAGGGGCCTAGATTCTCACCGGGAGGCACGCCCGATGACGCTGACATTCCGCAAGCTTCACCCGTGCTTCGTGGCCGAGGTCAGCCCGGTCGATCTCAAGACCGTCCACGACGACGACACCCTCGCCCGGATCCGCGGCGGCATGGACGAGTTCGCGGTGCTGGTCTTCCGCGACCAGGTCTGGAGCGACGCGGAGCACCTCGACTTCGCCCAGCGTCTGGACGGCGTCCTCCACACCAAGCTCGGCATCAGCGCGCTGCAGAAGAACCGCTTCGGCAACGAGGCCCTCGGCGACATCTCGAACCTCGACGAGAACGGCGAGATCATGAAGTCGGACAACCGCCGGCGCATGTACGGGCTCGGCAACCGGCTCTGGCACACCGACGCCTCGTTCCAGGATCCGCCCGGCCGCTACTCGATGCTCTCGGCCAAGGTGGTGCCGCCGGTCGATGCCGACACCGAGTTCGCGGACATGCGCGCGGCCCACGACGCGCTGCCGGAGGCCGAGCGCCCCCGCCTGGAGGGGCTGCACGTCCACCACTCGATCGCCTACTCGCGCCAGACGCTGGGCTTCGAGTTCTCGGGGAGCGAGCAGGACGCGCTCAAGGGCGCGATCCATCCCCTCGTGCGCACGATTCCGCGCTCCGGCCGCCGCTCGCTGTACCTCGCCTCGCACGCCTCGCGCATCGTCGAGTGGCCGGTGCCGGAAGGCCGCCTGCTGCTCCGCGACCTGATCGAGCACGCGACCCAGCCGCGGTTCGTGTACCGCCACCAGTGGCGGGTCGGCGACCTCGTGATCTGGGACAACCGGGCCACCATGCACCGGGCGCGTCCGTTCGACGACGCGCGGTACCGCCGCGAGCTGCGCCGCGTGACCACGCTCGACATCGAGCGGTCGGACGCCGTCCCCGCCGGGGCCTGAGCGGCCCGCCCCCGCGTCCGGCCCGCAGCCCCCAGCAGATGCGCACGCCCTACGAGCCACGGACCCGGCGGCGCATCCTCTGCATCTCTCCCCGCTACGCCCCGTCCTTCGGCACCTTCCACTACTCGTACCCGCTCTTCGGCGGGCGCGTCCGGGCCTTCATGCCGCCGCAGGGGCTGCTGGTGGTGGCCGCGTACCTGCCCGAGTCGTGGGAGGTGCGGTTCGTGGACGAGAACGCGCGGGCCGCCACCGCGGAGGAGCTCGCGTGGGCGGACGCGGTGTTCCTGTCCGGCATGCACGTGCAGCGGCCGTTCATCGAGGACGTGATCGCCCGCGCCCACCACGGGGGCAAGCCGGCGGTGCTGGGCGGCCCCTCCGTCTCCGGCTGCCCCGAATACTATCCGGACGCGGACCTCATCCAGGTTGGGGAGCTCGGCGACTCCACCGACGCGATCATTCGCTGGATCGACGAGCACGAAGAACGTCCCTCGCACCAGCTGCGCTTCGACACCGGCACGCGCCTCCCGCTGACCGCCTTCCCCCTGCCCGCCTATCACCTGATCCGGCTGCCCCAGTACTTCATCGCCAGCATCCAGTTCTCGAGCGGCTGCCCCTACTCGTGCGAGTTCTGCGACATCCCCGTGCTCTACGGACGCAACCCGCGGCTCAAGACCCCGGCGCAGGTGTTGACCGAGCTGGACGCCCTGGTGGCCGGGGGCGCCCTGACCGTCTACTTCGTCGACGACAACTTCATCGCCAACCAGAAGGCGGCCCTCGACCTCCTGCCCCACCTGGTCGAGTGGCAGCGCCGCCACCGCTTTCCGGTCCGCTTCGCGTGCGAGGCCACGCTGAACATCGCCAAGAACGAGCGGGTGCTGGAGCTGATGCGGGAGGCGGGCTTCCACGTGGTGTTCTGCGGGATCGAGACCCCCGAGCCGGACGCCCTGCGGTCGATCTCCAAGGACCAGAACCTCCGCATGCCGATCCTGGAGGCGGTCCGGAAGATCAACGATCACGGGCTCGAGGTGGTCTCGGGCATCATCCTGGGCCTCGACGCCGACACGCCCGCCAGCGCAGACCACCTGATCGAGTTCATCGAGGCCTCCCAGATTCCGATGCTCACGATCAACATCCTCTACGCGCTCCCCCGCACCCCGCTCCACGAGCGTCTCGCCGCCGAGGGCCGCCTGCGCCCCGACGGCGGCCGCGAGTCGAACGTGGTGTTCCGCCTCCCGGAGGAGACGGTGCTCGCGATGTGGCGCCGCGCCATCGCGGCCGCCTATGCTCCGGAGGCGATCTACCGCCGCTTCGCGCACAACCTGATGCACACCTTCACCAGGCGCCCGGCCTACCCCCGCAATCCGGGCCGCACCGCGTGGCGCAACGTGCTGGGTGGCCTGGCCCTATTCGGGCGCATCGTCTGGCGCATCGGGGTGCGGGGCGACTACCGGCGGACGTTCTGGCGGGTGGCGCGGGCGGCCCTGCGCCGCGGCCAGATCGAGGAGCTGGTCCAGACCGCGGTGGTGAGCCACCATCTCATCGAGTTCACCCGGCAGTGCCTCCGCGGCGCGCAGGAGGCCTCCTTCTACGCGCCGCGCGTGCCGACCGCCCTATCCCCGCCCCCGAGCCCCGGAGCGCTGTCGCCGCCGCTGCGCCCCGTCCGCCCGCCGCGGGCGCGGCTCGAGCGCGAGCGCGCCTCGCGCTAGCCCCACAGGAGACACCCATGTCGACTCCCGATCGGCCCGCCGTCGTCCGGCAGGACCTCGCCAACGTCATCCACCCGATCCTGCCCCACCGGCAGCTCGAGCAGCAGCAGATGGTGGTCGTCTCGGCCAAGGACTCCACGGTGGTCGACGCGGACGGCCGCGAGTACCTCGACGGCATGGCCGGGCTCTGGTGCGTGAACATCGGCTACGGACGGACCGAGCTGGCCGAGGTGGCCGCGGATCAGATGCGGGAGCTCGCCTACTACCCGCACACCGCGATGAACCGCCCCGCCGCCGCCCTCGCCGAGAAGGTCAACGGGCTGCTGGGCGGCGACAACCACGTGTACTTCGTCAACTCGGGCTCGGAGGCCAACGAGGCCGCGTTCAAGTTCGCGCGCCAGTACGGGCGCCAGGAGCACCCGCAGCAGAATCGCTACAAGGCCATCAGCCGGTACTACGCCTACCACGGCACCACCCTGGCCACCCTGGCCGCGGGCGGCATGGGCGACCGCAAGGCCAAGTTCGAGCCGCTGTCCGGCAACGACTTCGTGCACGTGGCTCCGCCCTACTGCTATCGCTGCCCGTTCGGCCTCGAGCCCACCAGCTGCGAGCTGGCCTGCGTGAAGAACATGGAGACCACCATCCTGGGCGAGGGGCCCGAGACGGTGGCGGAGGTGATCATCGAGCCGGTGATGAGCGCGGTGGGCGTGGCGGTGCCGCCGCCGGGCTACCTGCCCGCGGTCGCGGACCTCTGCAAGCAGCACGGCGTGCTGCTGCACGTCGACGAGGTCATCAACGGGTTCGGCCGCACCGGCAAGATGTTCGCCCACCAGCACGCCGGCATCCGGCCCGACATCGTCACGGTGGCCAAGGGCATCTCGAGCGCATACCTGCCGATCGCGGCGACGGTCGTGCGCAACTCGGTCTTCCAGTCCTTCCTCGGCGATCCGTCGGAAAACCGCCAGGTCATGCAGGTCAACACCTACGGCGGGCATCCGGCCGCGGCGGCGGTGGCGCTGCGCAACATCGAGATCATGATGCAGGAGCAGCTGGCCGAGCGCTCGGCCGAGAACGGGGCCTATCTGCTCAACGGCCTCCGCACCCTCACGCGCCACACGTGGGTGGGCGACGTGCGCGGCCAGGGCCTCTACGCGGGCGTCGAGCTCGTCACCGACCGCGCCTCCAAGGCGGTCATGCCCCAGCCCCAGATCAAGAAGATCGTGGAGCGCTGCCAGGAGCTGGGGGTGATCGTGGGCCGCTCGGGCGGCGGCCGGCACCTCGGCAACACGATCGTGCTCGCGCCTCCGCTCGTGCTGACCCGCGCCGAGATCGACCGGATCGTCTCGGTGCTGGACCGGGTGATCCCCGAGGTGTGCCCGGAGGCCGCGGCATGAGCCAGTTCCCGCATCATCGACTGCAGGGAACGCCTCGAGAGGTCGGCCGCCAGCACGGGGAGGCGCTGCGGTCGATGATCCGCGCCCACCTCGAGCTGATCTACACCCAGGGCGCGCAGCGCTCGAACCTGGCCCCCGAGACCGGTCGCCGCTGGGCGCTGGCCTTCGGGCCCATGATCGGCGAGGCCGCGCCCCACTTCCTCGAGGAGATCGAGGGCGTGGCCGAGGGCGCCGGCATCGAGCGCGCGGAGGCGCTGCTGCTCCAGGTGCGCCAGGAGGTCGCCCACGTGGCGCGCTTCGGCGCGGTGGACCTCGAGTGCACCAGCTTCGCGGTGTCCGGGCCCTACACGCGCGCCGGCACCACGTTCGCGGGCCAGAACGCGGACCTCGCGGGCGGCATCGAGGCCTTCAGCGCGGTGCTCACCTTCGCGGTGACCGGCAAGCCGGCGGTGATGATGCTGGTGCCGGCGGGGCAGATCAGCTACCTCGGGATCAGCAGCGAAGGGCTCTCGGCCGACGCCAACTTCCTGCGCTCCGCGGGCTGGCGCACCGGATTCCCGCGCTATCTCCTCACCCGCCTCGCCATCGAGCAGCCGACGCTCAAGGCCGCGGTGGACGCGGCGCTGACCCCTCGGCGGGCATCCTCCCGCAACCTGCTGCTGGCGGACCGGACGGGGGCGATGGTCGACATCGAGACCACCGCGCAGGAGCACGGCCTCGCCTGGGGCAACGGCTGCCTCGTGCACGCCAACCATCACGTGCTGCCGGGCATGGCCGGCCACGAGACCGCCACCGCGGAGGAGCTGCACAACTCGGGCTGCCGGCAGGACCGCATCGCGGCCCTGATGGAGGAGCACCGCGGCCGGATCGACGCCACGGTGCTCAAGACCGTGCTGCGGGACCACGCCAACCGGCCGCACTCGATCTGCGCCCACCCGGGCGAGCGCGTCTCCTACAGCTTCGCCTCGATCGTCTCGGACCTGGAGGCGGGGGCCATGGAGGTCGCGGTGGGTCCGCCCTGCGAGCACGACTACGTGCGCTACGAGGTGCGGCCATAGCCACCGAGCTCTGGCGTCTCGACGCGGTCGAGCTGGCGGCCCTGATCCGCGCGCGGCAGGTCTCCTGCCGCGAGGCCATCGAGGCCGCGCTGGCGCGCCTCGACGCGGTCAACCCCGCGCTCAACGCGGTGGTGCGGCCGCTGCACGAGTCCGCGCTCGCCGACGCCGCCGCGGCGGACCAGGCCCTCGCCCGCGGCCAGGCGGTGGGGCCGCTCCACGGCGTGCCGGTCACCATCAAGGTGAACGTGGACGTGGCCGGGCAGCCCACCGACAACGGGGTCGTCGCCTTCAAGGACCTGATGGCCACCCGCGACAACCCGGTGGTCGCCGGGCTCCGGCGGGCCGGCGGCATCGTGATCGGCCGCACCAACACCCCCGGCTTCTCGATGCGCTGGTTCACCGACAACGCGCTCCACGGCGCCACCCGCAACCCGTGGGACGCGGGCCGCACGCCCGGCGGCTCGAGCGGCGGCGCGGCGGCGGCCACCGCGGCCGGCATCGGCGCCATCGCCCACGGCAACGACATCGCGGGCTCGGTGCGCTACCCGGCCTACTGCTGCGGCCTCGTCGGCCTGCGCGTCGGCTACGGTCGCGTGCCGGCCTACAACTTCACCGCCGCCGCCGCGCCGCGCCCGATCTCGGCCCAGCTGATGGCGGTGCAGGGCCCGCTCACCCGCCGGGTACGGGACGCGCGCGCGGCCTTCGCCGCGATGGCGGGCACCGACCCGCACGACCCGCGCTGCGTGGACCTGCCGCTCGAGGGGCCGGAGCCGCCGCATCCGATCCGCGTGGCCCTGGTCTCCGATCCGGCCGGCCGGGGCGGCGTGGCTCCGGTGGTGGCCGACGCGGTCCGCCGCGCGGGCCGCGCGCTGGAGGCCGCGGGCTACGCGGTCGAGGAGGTGGAGCCGCCGGAGCTGGGGGCGGTCGCCGATCTCTGGTTCGCCATCGCGATGGACGACGCCATCGCGGCGCTCGAGCCGGCGGTGGCCCAGTACGGCGACGACGGGATCAAGCGCGCGCTCGGCTTCTGGCGCGCGCTCCATCCCGCGCGCGACACCCGCCACGTGCTCGCCGCCCTCACCGAGCGCGAGCGGCTGCTGCGCCTCTGGGAGCTGTTCCTCGTCGAGCGCCCGCTGGTGGTGACGCCGGTCTCCAACGAGCCGCCGTTCCGCGTGGACGTGGACCTGGTGGACGCGGAGACCACGCGCGGGCTCATGGCGGCCCAGATCATGCAGCTCGCGGTCCCGGTGCTCGGTCTCCCGTCGATCTCGGTGCCGACCGGCGTGGTCGACGGCCTGCCCACCGGCGTGCAGATCACCGGGGGCCGCGCCCGTGAGGACCTCTGCCTCGACGCCGCCGCCGCGGTCGAGACCGCGTGCCCGATGCCGACCCCGATCGACCCCCGCTGACCGCGGCGCTAGTAGACGATCACGCTCCGCTTCACCTCGCCCTGCAGCATCAGGTCGAAGCCCTCGTTCAGCTCCGCGAGCGGCAGGCGCCGGCTGATCAGCTCGTCGAGCTTGTACTTGCCGTCCATGTAGAGGTCGATCAGCATCGGCACGTCGGTGCGCTGGCGGCCGCCGCCGAAGGACGTGCCGGTGAGCACGCGCTGCTGCAGGAACAGCGTCGGGTCGATCGACAACCGGGCCCCCGCGGGCGAGACGCCCACGATCACGCAGGTGCCGCCCCGATGGGTCGCGAGCAGCGCCTGCTCGATGGTCTTCTGAGTGCCCACCACCTCGAAGGCGAAGTCGACGCCGCCGCCGCTCAGGCGCTGGACCGCGGCCACCGGATCCTCGGCGCTCGCGTCCACCACGTGGGTCGCGCCGAGCTCCTCGGCCCAGGCGAGCTTCCGGCGCATCACGTCCACCGCGATGACCTTGCCCGCGCCGACCAGGCGCGCGGCCTGGATCGTGTTGAGCCCCACCCCGCCCGCGCCCCACACCGCCACGCTCGCGCCCGGCGGCACCTTGGCGCGGTTGAACACCGGACCCGCGCCCGCGAGCACCCCGCAGCTCACCAGGCACACGACGTCGAGCGGCGCGTCGGCGCGGATCGGGATCACGCTCGGCTCGGGCAGCACCGCGTGGGTCGCGTAGCCCGCGACCTGCAGGAAGTGGTGGAGAGGCTGCCCGTTCCGGCGGAAGCGCGACGTCCCGTCGTGCATGAACCAGCGCGGCCTGTCGCGCAGCGCGCACATGGTGGGAAGGCCGCCGATGCAGTAGGAGCACCGGCCGCACGACGGGATGTAGCTCGAGCAGACGTGATCGCCCACCGCCACCGTCTCCACCCCGGGGCCGATCTTCTCCACCACCCCGGCCGCCTCGTGGCCGAGGATCACCGGCATCGGGTGCGGGTAGTCGCCGGTGACCACGTGCAGGTCGCTGTGGCAGACCCCGTTGGCCGCCCAGCGCACGAAGACCTCGTGGGGCCCCGGCTCCAGCACCTCCACGTCCTCCACCACCACCGGCTTCTTGACCTCGTAGAGCACCGCCGCCGTCGCCCGCATCGTTCGCCTCCTCAGTGAATGAGCCGGCCGACGAGGTATCGGACCCCGTCGGGCCCCACCGCCTCCGTGTGCGCGCAGCCGGCGTCCATCGTGAACTCCTCGCCGGCCCGAAACGACCGCGAGGTGCCGTTCCACGTGAGCGTGATCTCTCCGGCCAGCACCAGCGCGCGGACGCTGAAGTCGTGCGCGTGGCTGTCGGCCCGGTGGCCCCGCGGCAGCTCCTTGGTCTCGATCCGCTGGTACCCGTCCGCGGTCAGCCCGGCCTCGAATGCCTTCGCGTCCACGGTGGCCCTCCCCCGCTGTGGTGACCGTCGATGTCCCCTGCGCCGGTAGTCTCCCGGAGCGACCCGGGAGGCGCAAGTCCAAAGGGGGCCGGCTGGCGCCGCTCCGGGCGATGCCGTATGATCCCCCCGCCATGAACTTCGATTTCTCGGCCGACCAGAAATCGCTCCGGGAGCAGGCCCGCAAGTTCCTCGGCGAGCACTCCTCCTCGGCCCGCGTGCGCCGAATCCTGGAGGGCGCGGCGCCCTTCGACGCGGAGCTCTGGCGCGGCATGGGCGAGATGGGCTGGATGGGCACCGCGATCCCCGAGACCCACGGCGGCGCCGGCTTCGGCCACCTGGAGCTCTGCGTGATCGCGGAGGAGCTGGGACGGAGCCTGGCGCCGACCCCGTTCGCCTCCACCATCTACCTGGCCGCGGAGGCGCTGCTGCTCGCCGGCACCGACGCGCAGAAGAAGCGCTGGCTGCCCCGCATCGCCCAGGGCGAGGCGATCGGCTGCCTCGCGCTGGCCGAGGGCCCGCACGTGGCCACCGCCGCGAACATCGCCACCCGCGTCGACGGCGGGCGGCTCACCGGCGCCAAGCTGCCGGTGACCGACGGCGACGTGGCCGACTTCGCGATCGTGGTGGCCCGAGACGCGGGGGGCGCGGTGGGCTGCTACCTGGTCGAGCTCACCGGCCCCGGCGTCGGCCGCGCCGCGGTCGCCACCGTGGACCCGACGCGCTCGCACGGGCGGATCGCGCTCGACGGCGCCCCCGGCGAGGCGCTCGGCGCGCCCGGCCAGGGCTGGGCCCTGGTGGAGCGGCTGCTCGACCGCGCCGCGGTGCTGGTGGCCTTCGAGCAGATCGGCGGCGCGCAGGCCGCGCTCGAGATGGCGCGCGAGTACGCGCTCGGGCGCTTCGCCTTCGGGCGGCAGATCGCCTCCTTCCAGGCCATCAAGCACAAGCTGGCCGACATGTACGTGGGGGTGGAGCTCGCGCGGTCCAATACCTACTACGGCGCGTGGGCGCTCAACACCGACGCGGCCGAGCTGCCGGTGGCCGCCGCGGCGGCGCGGGTCGCGGCCAGCGAGGCCTATTACCAGGCGGCCAAGGAGAACATCCAGGTGCACGGCGGCATGGGCTTCACCTGGGAGTTCGACTGCCACCTCCACTACCGGCGGGCCAAGCTGACCGGCCTCGTGCTGGGCAGCGCGCGCCGCTGGAAGGACCTGCTGGTGTCCCGCCTCGAGGCGGGCGCGGCCTAGGAGAACCACGGTGGACTTCGACGACACGCGGGACGAAGCGGCGTTCCGGGCCGAGGTCCGCGGGTGGCTCACCGCGCAGGCCGAGCCCAAGCGTGGAGCGTTCGAGACGTGGCAGAGCCGCTACCCGGGCCGCGACGGCTACGAGGGGCTCGAGCGCGCGAAGGCGTTCCAGTCGAAGAAGGCGGAGGCCGGTTTCGCGGCGCTGCACTGGCCTTCCGAGTGGGGCGGCCGCGCCCTGCCCCCGATCTACCAGGTCGTGTACAACCAGGAGGAGTCGAGGTTCCTGGTACCGCGCGGCTACTTCGAGATCGGCCTCGGCATGTGCATGCCGACGCTCTTCGCATACGCCACCGAGGACCAGAAGCGGCGCTACGCGCCCGCCGCGCTCCGCGGCGACGAGGTGTGGTGCCAGCTCTTCTCGGAGCCGGGCGCCGGCTCGGACCTGGCCGGCCTGCGCACCCGCGCCCAGCGCGACGGCGACGACTGGGTGATCAACGGGCAGAAGATCTGGACCTCCGGCGCCCACTGGGCGGACTGGGCGATCCTGGTGGCCCGCAGCGACCCCAAGGCGCCCAAGCACAAGGGCCTCACGTTCTTCTTCCTCGACATGAAGTCGCCCGGCATCGAGACGCGGCGGATCAAGCAGATCTCGGGCGCCTCGCACTTCAACGAGGTCTACTTCACCGACGTGCGCATCCCCGACCGCCAGCGCCTGGGTCAGGTGGGCGCGGGCTGGGGCGTGGCCATCACCACCCTCATGAACGAGCGCCTGACCTCGGGCGACCTGCGCGGCCCCGACTTCGAGGAGATCTTCGGCCTCGCGCGCGCCACCCGGCTCGAGGACGGGCCCGCGATCGCCAACGCGGCGGTCCGCGAGCGGCTCGCCGACCTCTACGTGAAGACCCAGGGGGTGCGCCTCACCCGATTCCGCACCATGACCGCGCTCTCCCGCGGGGAGACGCCGGGGCCGGAGAACTCGATCGGCAAGCTGGTGAACGCGCCCAAGGCGCAGGAGATCGCCTCGTTCGCGATGGACCTGCTCGACATGGGCGGCGTCATGATGGACAAGGACCTGGCGCCGCTGCGCGCCGCGTTCCAGGAGTCGCTGCTCTCCTCGCCGGGCGGCCGCATCGCGGCCGGCACCGACGAGATCCTGCGCAACATCATCGCGGAGCGCGTGCTCGGCCTGCCCCAGGACGTGCGCGTGGACCGCGAGCTGCCGTTCGACCAGCTTCCGAGCGGCAGCCGAGCCGTCTAGCCCTGGGGCGGCGGCGCCACCACGTCCTCGTAGCGGTGGCGCTTGGTGATCAGGCCGGAGTGCTGGAAGACGTCCAGCGCGACCTCGAAGGCCTGCCGCGTGATCTCCACGTGCGGCGTCCAGCAGCCGAGCTTCTGGTAGTACCCGATCGTCGAGGTCAGCACCGCGGGGTGGATGTCCGGGAAGAACGAGGCCTCCGCCTTCGCGACGTCCGGGGCGGGCGTGACCAGGAGCCACGCGCGGGCCTTCCGGTAGGCGCGCATGAACCGCCTCGCCATGTCGGTGCCGAGCCAGGCCCGGGTGGCGGCGAGGCTCGAGAACGCGCAGGGGCCGATGGCCTGGCCCACCGAGGCCACCACGTAGCCGACCTTGTCGTGCTCGAGCTGCTGGGGCGCGGGCCCCTGCTGGTGGATGTAGTCGCCCTCGCCCTTGCGGAAGGCGCCGTCCATCTGCCCGCTCGGCACGTCGATGGCGTGGATCGTCGCGTAGTCGAGCCCGCGCTTGTGGCAGGCGTACTTGAACATCGCGAGCGGCTGGCCCCCGTGATCGACCATCACCCGCTTGCCCTTCAGGCGATCCCACGTGAAGCCGGGCTCGGGCACGCGGCCGGTGAGAAAGAAGCCGTCCATCTCGTTGATCTGGGCGAAGTGCACCGCGGGCGGGGCCTGGCCCTTCTCGAGCGAGCCGAATCCCTGCGACGGCGCGGACTGGCAGACGTGCACGGTGCCCGCGGCCACACCCTCGATGGCGGACCGGCCGGGCGGCGCGATCGAGTGCCGCGGGGTCAGACCCTCCTGGGCCAGGAAGCCGCCCGCGATCGTGGCGATCAGCGGGGAGTAGAAGGCGGAGAAGCGGGTGAACTGGATGTTGATCTCGTCGCTCATGGCTCGGGAGCATACCGCATGGCCGGCCGGTATGGCGCTCGCCCTTCCCGTGGCACACGAAGCCATCCTCGCGAGGGTGTACCCTTGGAGCGCCTGCACCTCCGCCTAACGGGTTGACGCTCCGGGCGTCAAGACTCGGGTGAATCTGGCTTTTCCTCGTAGCACCCACACCCGAGGCTCTGACATGGACTCCGAAGGCATCCGGACAATGGTCCGCCACAAGCTGGACTCCGGCGAGCTACCACACGATCACATCCCGCGGTTCTGGGGCGGCCCCCCGGACGGCGAAGACTGCGACGTCTGCGAGGAAGCGATCCGCGCCGATCAGCTCCTCATGGAGTGCATCAGCGCCGCGACGAACCAGGGCCTGCAGTTTCACGTGGAGTGCTTCTACCTCTGGGATGCGGAGCGAGAGGCGCCGGGCCGCGAGAGGTAGCCGCGACGCTCGATGGAATCGGGAACCGGCTACAGGAGGCGCGCCCGCCGGGTGCCAACGTCGGCCATGTGGTAACGGCGACTCGGGCAATTCGTGCTCCTCCTCGCCTCGTCGTCCTCGCGGCTCGCGGTTTTCACTGCGAATGCGAATCATCAACCCACCGGCACGCCGGTTGCAGTGATTGTGGAGGCTATCTCTTACATGACCGACGTGTACATGACCGACCTCGGCTGCCCGATCGTCGACTGAGCAAGGAGCCAACTCATGGGAATCATCGGATGGATCATCTTCGGCCTGATCGTCGGCATCGTCGCGAAATTCCTCATGCCCGGGCGTGACCCGGGTGGCTTCGTCATCACGACCGTGCTGGGGATCGTCGGCGCGGTGCTGGGCGGGTTCCTCGGGCGGGCGGTCGGATGGTACGGCCCGAACGACCCGGTGGGCTTCCTGATGGCCGTCCTGGGCGCGATCGTGCTGCTGGTCGGCTATCGGATGGTCGCCCGGCGCCCCCGGGGAGCCTAGGTTCCCCGTGCTGGCCCCCTTCATCTACGTCCTCGCCACGCTCGCCGTGACCCAGGCGGCGGTCATCGCGACCTCGGTGTACCTGCATCGCGGGCTCGCCCACCGCGCGCTGCGGCTCCACCCGCTCGCGGACTGGGGCTTCCGGTTCGTCCTCTGGTTCACCACCGGGCAGAACCGGCGCGAGTGGGTCGCGGTCCACCGCAAGCACCACGCCTTCACGGATACCGAGAAGGACCCCCACAGCCCGCTGGTGCACGGGTTCTGGAAGATCCAGCTGTGGAACGTCTACTACTACGTCCGGGAGGCGCGAAATCCCGAGACCATCACGCGCTGGGCCAAGGACATCCGCGACGACCGCTGGGACCGCGTCCTGTTCAACAAGGGCGTGCTCGGGGGCGCGGTCGGCATCGCCGCCGCGATGCTGGTCCTGGGGCCGGGCTGGGGGCTCCTGGTGACCCTCACCCACTTCATCCTCTACGTGTTCGTCGTGGCCCCGTCCATCAACGGCCTCGGTCACTGGTGGGGGCGGAAGAACTTCCTCAACAACTCGGCCACCAACTTGCGCGTGCTCGCGTGGCTGACCGGGGGGGAGAGCCTCCACAACAACCACCACGCGTACCCCTCGAGCCCCAAGTTCAGCGTGGGCCGCCTCGAGTTCGACCCCTCGTGGGTCGTGATCCGGGCGCTCGTCCTGCTCCGGCTCGCCAGCCTGGTCGGCACGAAAGCCGTCCCCGAAGCGACCTGAGCCTCCGGGCCCTAATCCTCCGCTTCCGCTCGCGGCGCGAGGGTATACTCCTAGGTGCCATGGCCACCGACAAGCGCGCCGCCGACGAGGACCTCAAGAAGCGCCTGACCTCGGAGCAGTACAACGTCACGCAGTGCAGTGCCACCGAGCCCCCGTTCCGGAACGAATTCTGGGACCACCACGAGCCCGGCATCTACGTGGACGTGGTCACCGGCGAGCCGCTCTTCTCCTCGACCGACAAGTTCGACTCCGGCACCGGCTGGCCGAGCTTCGTGCGGCCGATCGAGTCGAAGAACGTCACCGAGCACGAGGACAGCTCCTACGGCATGCGCCGCGTGGAGGTCCGCTCCGCCGAGGGTGACTCGCACCTCGGCCATCTGTTCCCCGACGGCCCGCGTCCGACCGGCCTGCGCTACTGCATCAACTCGGCATCGCTCCGCTTCATCCCCGTCGCCAAGCTCGAAGAGGAAGGGTACGGCCAGTACCGTGCGCTCTTCGAGAAGGTGAAGCCCTAGCCCTCCTCGTCCCCGCGATGGCGAACCGGCTGCTCCTCGCCGCGCTCGCGATCGGGATCCTGGCCGGACCCGCCGTCGCAGCCCCGGCCCGCGCCCACGCCGCCGCTCCGGCGCCCCGAAGAGTCGCCGTCACCTTGATCGGCGAGGGCGCCTCCATCGAGCCGGGCACGCCGTTCTGGGTCGGGCTCCGCCAGCAGATCGCGCGCGGCTGGCACACCTACTGGATCAACCCGGGCGACTCCGGCGAGGCACCCACCATCGACTGGTCCCTGCCGCCGGGCTTCACCGCCGAGCCGATCGTCTGGCCCCGGCCGCAGCGGCTGCGCGTGGGCCCGGCGATGAGCTACGGCTACACCGGCGAGGTGGTCCTGCTCACGCGCCTCGTCCCGCCCGCCGACGTGCGGCCCGGCAGGCCGGTCACCCTCCGCGCGCACGTGTCCTGGCTCGTCTGCGAAAAGACCTGCATCCCGGAGGAGGCCGACGTCGCGCTGACCCTGCCGGTGGCGACCGGCCGACCCGCGCTCGCTCCCACCGCCGCGGCCATCGAAGGGGCCCGGCGGGCGGTGCCGGCGCCGAGCCCGTGGCCGGCCACGATGCAGGCGACAGCCGAGACCGTGACGGTGGCGGTGGCCGCGCCCGGGCTCCGGCCGGAGCGGATCGCCGAGGCGTGGCTGGTGCCCGGCCGCTGGGGCGTGATCGACCACGCGGCGGATCAGGCCCTCACCGTGGACGAGCGGGGCCTGACCCTGCGGATCCCGCGCGGGCCGCTGCCGGAGGCGACCGCGACCGATCTCGACGGGGTGCTGGTGGTCCGCGAGCGCCTCGAGCGGGGCGAGAGCGTCCAGGCCTTCGCGATCCGCGCGGCGGTGGACCGCCCGGCCACCGCGGGCGCGCTCACGCTCGCGGCCGCGGTCGGGCTCGCGCTGGTCGGCGGCCTCGTCCTGAATCTCATGCCCTGCGTGCTACCCGTTCTCTCCATCAAGGCAATCGCCCTCGTCGCCCACGCCCAGACCACCACCGGCGCGATGCGTCGGCACGGGCTTGCCTACAGCGGCGGCGTGCTGGTCTCGTTCGCGGCGCTGGCCGGCCTCCTGATCGTCCTGCGCGCCGCCGGCGCCGAGATCGGCTGGGGATTCCAGCTCCAGTCGCCCCTCGTGGTCGGCGCGCTGGCCTACCTGCTGTTCGCCCTCGGCCTCGCCCTCTCGGGCGTGCTCACCATCGGGGAGGGCTGGGCCGGCCTCGGCCACCAGCTGACCACCCGGCCCGGCTACGCCGGCTCGTTCTTCACCGGCGCCCTGGCCGCGGTGGCCGCGACTCCCTGCACCGCGCCCTTCATGGGGGTGGCGGTCGGCTACGCGCTCACCCAGCCGGCGCTCCCGGCCCTGCTCGTGTTCGAGGCCCTGGGGCTCGGGCTCGCCTTGCCGTTCCTGACGCTCAGCCTGGTCCCGGCGTGGCGGCGGCTGCTCCCGCGACCGGGTCCGTGGATGGAGCGGCTCAGGCAGGCCCTCGCCTTCCCGCTCTACGCCTCGGTGGCCTGGCTCGTGTGGGTGGTGAGCCGGCAGGCCGGAGCGGACGCGGTGGCGCTGGTGCTGGGCGGCCTGCTCCTGATCGCCTTCGCGGCGTGGCTCCACGGGGCGACGCGGGCCACGCGCTCGACCGGGCGGCGCCGCGCGGCCAGCGCGGTGGCGCTCGGCTGCGTGGCGGGCGCGCTGGCCCTGGGCCCGCTCGTGTCGCCGAGCCCGGCGCCGCCCGCCGCGGCGGCCCCGGCCGGCGCGCCCACGCTGGCCAGAGCCGAGCCCTTCACCCCCGCGCGGCTGGCCGCGCTCCGCGCGCAGGGCACGCCGGTATTCGTGAACTTCACCGCCGCGTGGTGCATCACCTGCCTCGTGAACGAGAAGGTGGCGCTCCACTCCCCCGCCGTGGCGGAGGCATTCGCCCGGCGCGGCGTGGTCTACCTGAAGGCCGACTGGACGAGCAAGAGCCCCGAGATCGCCGCCCTGCTCGAGTCGTTCGGACGCAGCGGGGTGCCGCTGTACGTGGTATACGGCCGTGCGGCCGATCCGCCGCGCGTGCTGCCGCAGATCCTGAGCGAGCGCACCATCATCGAGGCCGTCGAGCCGCTCTGAGCGCCGACGCGACCACCGCGAAGGGAGATCCGCCCATGTCCGAGTTCCCGAGCCGCCGCCGCTTCCTCACCCGCACCGGCGCCGCCCTGCTGATCGGCGGCGCGCTCCCCGCCCTCCGCCCGCGCGCCGCATGGGCCGCGGTCCAGGCCAAGGTCGGCGAGGCCGCGCCCGCCTTCACCGCCCCCGCGACGTCCGGGACACCGGTGAGCCTCGCCTCCTACCAGGGCAAGATCGTGGTGCTGGAGTGGACCAACCACGAGTGCCCGTACGTGCGGAAGCACTACGAGACCGGAAACATGCAGGCGCTCCAGCGCGAGGCCACCGGGCAGGGCGTGATCTGGCTCACCCTGATCTCCTCGACCAAGGGCTCGCAGGGCTACGCGACCGCGGCCCAGGCCGACGAGCTGACGACTTCCAGAAAGGCTGTTCCCACTGCGGTGCTGCTGGACGAGCCGGGTGTGGTGGGCAAGATGTACGGGGCGACCAACACCCCGCACATGTACGTGGTCGACAAGGCGGGCACGCTCGTCTACGCGGGCGCCATCGACGACCGGCCGACGACGCGGCGGGCGGACGTGCAGGGGGCCAACAACTACGTGCGCGCCGCGCTGGAGTCGGTCGGCGCGGGGCAGCCGGTGAAGACGCCGATCACCCGCGCGTACGGCTGCACCGTCAAGTACTCGTAGTGGACGGGCTCACGCGTCGCCGGCTGCTGCACGGGCTGGCGGCGGGCGCGGCGGCCGGGGCCCTGCCCCGGGCCGCGCACGGCCAGAGCCCGCCGGCGCCGGCGCCCGCACCGGCCTTGGCCGACATCGGCGACGCGCCGCGCGCGGCCATGGCCGCCGCGGCCCTCGCGCTCCTGGCCGCGCTGCCCGCCGACACGCGCAAGCGCGCGGTGTTCGCGATCGCGGACGCCGAGCGCCTCGACTGGCACTACATCCCGCGCCGACGCCAGGGCGTCCCGTTGAAGGACATGCCGGCCGCGGGCCGGGCCGCGGCCCACGAGCTCATGCAGGCGAGCCTGAGCGCGGTGGGCTACGGCAAGGCGGTGGGCGTGATGCGCCTCGAGGACGTCCTGCGCCGCCTCGAGACCTTCGGCCTCTCGCGCGATCAGGACAACTACGCCTTCACCGTCTTCGGCACGCCGGGCCCGTCGGCGCCGTGGGGCTGGCGCGCCGAGGGCCATCACCTGTCGCTCAACTTCACGCTGGTGCCGGGCCGCCCGGTCGCGATGACCCCCGCCTTCTTCGGCGCCAACCCCGCCGAGGTCCCGTCGGGGCCGCAGAAGGGCCAGCGGGTGCTGGCCGCCGAGCAGGACCTGGGCCGCGCGCTCGCGCGCAGCCTGGGCGAGGCGCAGCGCGCGCGCGGGATCATCGCCGCCCAGGCGCTCGGCGACATCGTCAGCGGCCCCGGGCGCGGCGACAGCCTGGCCGCGCCGGCGGGCCTGGCCCTCGCGGACATGAGCGGGGACCAGCGCGCCCAGGCGCTGCGGCTCGTCGAGGAGTTCGCGCGCAACATGCGGGCGGAGCTGGCCGACCAGGAGCTCTCGCGCATGCGGCAGGCCGGCGTCGAGCAGATCCGCTTCGCGTGGGCGGGGCCGCTCGAGCCGGGCAAGGCGCACTACTACCGGCTCCACGGGCCGACGCTGCTGATCGAGTACGACAACACGCAGAACGACGCGAACCACATCCACTCGGTGTGGCACGATCCGCGGCGGGACTTCGGGCTGGATCTGCTCCGCGCCCACTACCTGCACGGACACCATCGGCACGCCTGAGCGGGCGTCGGATTTACCGCGAAGAAACTACCCGGCGCTGGGGGGTGGGCTTCCGGGAGGGC
>Ga0207645_10000326_pt1 | contig 39738 bp, 38 predicted proteins | sample KBSM53metaG_FD_184331 | JGI IMG/M metagenome (GOLD analysis project Ga0207645, IMG submission 184331) | Miscanthus rhizosphere microbial communities from Kellogg Biological Station, Michigan, USA - KBS M5-3 metaG (SPAdes) (version 2) | ecosystem: Host-associated > Plants > Roots > Rhizosphere >...
AAAAAGGATTTTATCCGCTTTAATGCCAACCCGATTCCGCGCAGCTTCACTTATGCTGATGTTGAATTTGTAAACGGGCAGTATTGTGTAGTACTCCATATGGATTTTACCAACCGGAAAGTTTTGTTGAAATATGGTGTGCGCAGCGGTGAAGATGAAAAAAATCCTAATTACCCGATACTTGCGTGGGATAACCGGGGAACACGGCTCGCAGTTATATACAGTACGGAAGGCAAGGTGAAAATGTTTGTTTATGATATCATAAACCGGGTAAAAATCAATAAGCAGGAACTGACGATGTTTGACCAGGTACAGGATGCAAAGTACATGCTGAATGCAAACACGTTGCTGATGAGCGCAGTAAAAAGCGGTCAAACGGATATTTTTACGTACGACATAGAAAAGAATACGGCCGAGCAAATTACCAATGATGTATATGATGACCTGGACGCTTCGTTTGTTTCATTTCCCAATAAAACAGGCATCATTTATTCAAGCAACCGCCCCACGGCAGACGCGGCAAGCAGCAGTGATTCATTGCCTGCAAAGCGTTTCAATATTTTCCTGATTGACAACTGGAACAAGTCTGAGTTTAAGCAAATTTCCCAGTTAACCTATATGAAGTTTGGAAATGCACGGTTTCCGTCGCAATATAATTCTTACCACTTCACATTTGTCAGCGATGAAAATGGCATTAATAACCGTTATGCCGGTTTCTTTAAAACAGAAAGAGCAGGCCTTGATACATTAATATATATCGGCGATGAAATATTGCGCAACCCCCCGTTAAAAGAAGTAGACAGTTTATTAAAAGACTGGAACAAGACGGATGTTGATTCGATCGGTTTTGTTTCCGTAACAAATGATTCAGCTTATATATTCCCTTTAAGCAACTACCAAAGCAGCCTGCTGGAAACGAGAACTGCCGGTGATAATACATTGGTAAGTGAAGTGGTTCGCCAGGGCGATTTCAAATTTCTATATCGCCTGCGGGTAGACGAAAATGCATTGAAACGCCGCAACGTAACGGCAAGACCCACCGAGTATGTAAAAAAATTAATTGAGGAAGACCGGCGGGCGCAGGGCAAGGCAACCAATTATTCGCAGGAAAAGAAAGATACAGCAACCAAAAAGCAGGAAGATTTTTTCCAGAATGAGTTTCAGAATGAAAAGCAGGATACAAGCCAGTTAGGGAAAGTATTTGAAGCTCAGGAAATACCGAAAGAACCGGAAACTATCCTTAAGAAAGCAAAACTATATGAATACAGGCCGCCGAAATTCTTTACGGATTATGCCGTAACCGGTTTCAATAATAATGTATTGGTAACCCGTTTTCAACCTTACCAGGGCGGTGCCGGGCCCATTAATTTGAGTAATGGCGATCCGTTCAACGGTATGATACGCGTCGGCATATCCGACCTGATGGAAGATTGGAAAGTATCCGGCGGTTTTCGCATCAGCCCTGATTTAAAAAATAAAGAGTACATCATTTCAACGCAATACCTGAAAAAGAGATTTGATTTCGGCTTTACTTATTACCGGGCCACCGTGTACAACCCACCGCTGTATGATAACTTCCCGGCTAATGTGAAAGAATTCTCGAATCTCTACCAGGCAACAATTGCTTACCCGCTTGACAAAATAAAAAGTCTTCGTCTGAACTTCGGCGTAAGAAGCGACCGGGATGTTGTATTGTCAAACGACTTTATACCCACGACATTAACGTACCCGGATTACAAACAGCTTTATGGATTGGTTCATGCCGAGTTTGTATATGATAACACAATGAACAAAGCATTGAATATATGGAACGGCCTGCGTTGGAAAATTTACATGGACTGGAACTCAAGAATACGGAGCGAATTGCCGGATGGAACAAAAGAAGATGATCATCCGTACACCTGGAATCTTGGTTTCGATGCAAGACATTATTATCCCATTTACCGGAATCTGATCTGGGCACTTCGTGCCGCCGGCGATTTTTCGTGGGGACCGCAGAAATTTATTTATTATCTCGGTGGTGTTGATAACTGGCTGTTTCCAAAGTTCAATAATGCCAACAAGCCAGATCCGGACAACCAGTATGCATATCAGTCGCTCGCAGTTAATATGCGTGGCTTTCCTCAAAACGTATCAAACGGAAACAACAACCTGGTTATAAACAGTGAAGTGCGGTTGCCTGTTTTCTCTACGTTATTTAACAAGCCGATAAACAATGCATTCGTTCGTAATTTCCAGGTGGTACAGTTCGTTGATCTCGGCTCTGCATGGAACGGCAAGTATGATAAGATAGAAAGACCAAGCGTTCTTTATAGCGAAGCCAATAATCCTGTATCGATATTGGTAAAAGCAGGTGGTATCGGTCCTTTTGTTGGCGGATATGGATTTGGCGCACGCAGTACAGTTCTCGGTTATTTTCTACGCCTGGATGCTGCGTGGGATATGAGTGGATTTTTCCGCGGCAAACCGATGTGGTATTTTGCGATGGGAGTTGATTTCTGATAAAATCTCATTGAACTTTATAAATACAGGGATGGCTCAACCGCCATCCTTTTTATTTAGACGTTTCCTTGTGAAGATTAATCAGGCTTTTATAGATCAGTGTCATGAGTATGGCAAAACAGATAATCATCGCCCACTCTCCTTTATTCCTCAACGGGTGAAAACAGAGATAAACTATATCAGCGGTTAATTGAAATGGATTTGTAATAATATCCCAGCTATTGAAACGCAGATACCGGCCGATATAAATTCCTATTGCGTTCAACCACATGATGGCGTATAAAAAAACCCATTTAAATCTTGTCTTCTTACCAATTAAATTTTCCATTGTAAGGACTGACAAAACACCAAACATTAAACCATTCCAGGCAAATGAAAAAATCAGGGCAAGATCGTACCATTGCGGTGCGGCCGTTCCTTCGTCAAGGTGAAATAAGTCTGTAACTATATAAAATGAATTCGGAACAAATAACAACCAGCAAAAGAAAATAAACCAGAATTTAATTTCATTCTTAATCCCCATTGCTGTCTTCCTTAGGTAATTCGCAATGCAATACGGTATGTAGGCCAGGAAAAGATTCCAAATTAAAAAACCATGCATTAAACTTCCTGTAACCAGGAATCTCATCGTCCATAAAAAAATACTGAAGGCACAGGAAAGCAATAAAACTCTTTCAATTCCCGTCCTCTTAAAATAAAATCGTTTAATCCAGAGCGTTGTTTCCATACTTAAATAAATTTTGGAATAAAAATTATCAGCCCTGCTGCAAGCGCCAGTAGCGATGCTATCAACACTGCCGCTGCAGACAGATCCTTTACTACTTTTATTTGATTGTTATAGCCGGGTGTAACATGGTCCGCCAGTTTTTCAATCGCCGTGTTGAACAATTCCGCAATCCAAACGAATGCAACTGAAAATAATATCACCAGCGCCTCTATCGGGGTCACTCGTTTTACTATGGATAAAATAATAACTGATACGGTAGCCAAAGAATGAATCCATATTGAATGTTCCGATGCAAAGGAAAATCTTAGTCCATTGAAGGCATACCGGAAACGCATCAGCCAGTTACTCATTGAAAAGAAATTTTTGTTCATACTGAATTATTTAAAAAGGACAGGGACAAAGTCCCCGTCCGCGCAAAAAAACCAACCAGGATAAGTGTTTAATGGGAGGTTCATGGTCTTAATCAATTATGGGAAAAGTATTTCTACATTGGAAACATCAAACCTTCTATTAAGGATTATCGTTTCACAGCTCCTGTATAATGTCATTGCTGCCCGGTGAAATGATACTAAGGAATGGCTGCCCTTCTTTAGTACCGGCTTATGATACAACCATACAACAGCGATCGTTCCGGTCATTATCATAAAATACAGGGCACGGATTAACGTCCTGCTCACCGGCGATCGTTGCCGGAACATAATCTGCAGCGTGTGACATTGAAAATTTATATGCTGATCTTCGTCTTTCAATACCTGCGAACAAATTTTTTGCAGCAAAACAGAACCAGTTGCTTTCTTCAACGCCGCATAGTACACTTTGGAAATAATTTCCGCTATCAACAGGATCATAATGCTATTTTCAATGCCTGCCAACTTGCGTAGTTTTCTAAATACTCCGTCTACCCAATGTTCTTTAATACAGGGAATAAAATAACGGTTCATAAATTTCGCAAGCACTCTTGCATGCATCTGTTCCTCACAAATAAACAAGCGGATGCATTCGGGATACAAAGGATCAGGAACCGTTTTCGCATATGCGAATAAATGCTTTCCTTCAGAACTCTCACCACGTTGAAATTGCTGGATAGATAATGCGATCAATTTCTTTTCATGTGCATCAAGACGATCTTCCATCCGCCAGTCAATATCCCCAAAATGAGTTTGATTGCTTTCAAAATATTCTTTCCAGTAATGATAGGACATAGCGATAAGGTTTAAAGGATGTAATTGTATTAATTCTGTTCTTTTAATTTTTGAAAAAATGAAATAGCCAGGAAATGAAATAGGATAATCGCCAATGAAATGATCCAGGAAGTAAAAACCATTGTTGTCAGGTTCGATTCTCTTCTTTCTATTTCGATCAGCGATCGACCCACACCAACAAATCCCCGGTGCGGAGCGGTGCTTGCCATCAGGACCATTGCCACACGCACACCATTGCGGGGTTGCCAGGTAAAAACATTCTCCATGTTCCGTCTTGCAAAATCAAAAACTCCTTTTGGTAGCCGGGGAAGTTTTCCATCCAGCAGGCCGGTAGTATGGATGGGAAGTTTATTACTGTCATATAAAACTTTAAATACAGAAAGGCTTCGCGCTACATCAACAGTATCTCCCTGCATAAAATGATCAATGGCCTTACCCTCATTTAAGCGATTCGCTATATCACCGGCTATTTGCAGTTGCGGATCGTTGGCATTACCGCGGTAAGATTGCTGAACTGAGACATAAATTATTGCTGAAAAGACAGTTACTATTGCAATAGCAGCAAGATACGTGACGGGTTGAATCTTTTTCATACAAAATAGTTTTGTTGATGAAACAATATGAACTGCACTTACCACTGTAATCTTCTTGAGAAGTACATGATAATGGCAAGAGCTATAAACAAACCGATACTTCCCATCAATAATGCATAATCCTGCAATTGAATAATGATAAATATGTAGCCGTAGACCACCGAGAGTACAAAACTGATAAACAATCCGAGTTTTGAAGAACGCATGATGCTGCCAACAAACCACATGACAAGGCCGATCGTAGCAACAGAGGAACTAAGATATGCAGGATTAAACCCAATATATTCAGAAATGGAAAGTAGTAACGTGTAAAATAAAACCAGCGCAAGTCCTGCCAGTGCATATTGCAAAAGATGCAATGGCTTTTTATAATAAGTTTCTATCAGAAAAAAAGACGCAAACGTAAGTACAATACAAAGCAGCGCATATTTAACCGATCGCTCAGTTTTATTATAACTGTCTATTGGTATTAATAAATCGGCGCCTAATACGGATGGAGACAGATCATAAAAAGTATTTTTCCATACCTGTGGCACGGTACGGTTCATATACTTCCAGCTGGCGGAGAAACCACTGTCAGTTACCTGGCGGGTATCAGGAAGTTTTATACCTGTAAAGCCCGGATCGGGCCATTTCGATTCCATGGTAACTTTATTTTCTCTTGCAGCCGTAGAGAACAATAATTGTTCGGAACCATTCAATGAAAATTTCATAGAGTACGAATGTTCTTTGCCGGCCTCGTCCATATTAAGTGGTACTGATGCGGCAAATGCGTCTTCCAAATGAGACAGACCGGCTTCCTGCGGATTAAAAACGAGATTGGTTCCGTTCCAGTTTATAGAAACATCTTCGCTTATACCTTTTATGTTGTCTTTTACTTTGAATAAAACAACGGCTTCGTTCCACAGCATACTTTCTGCGGGGGCTTTCAATTGCTGCCATTGCAATGGATTAAATTTTCCATTGATCGTGATATCACTTCGATAGACGATTACGTCATAAATACCCCGATGTCTTTTTTCAGGATATACTTTTGACTGTATATCTGTTTTATCGGCGAGGAAATAGGCTTTTCGCTTTAACGTTACTACGTTTCCTTTATCATCCTTATCGGTTTCAGTATAGGGTACCATCAACAAAGGTCCCGTTACAACCTGCTGACCGGCCCATTTGCTGCTGATGTCGGCAATAGCTTCTTTTTGGCGGCCCTGACGTTCTTTTACAAGATTCATGATAAAGAAAGTAGGTATTGATAATGCCAGTGCCATCACAAAAATGAAAACGCCCTTCACAAACAGTTTGCCTTTGTCCCATAAGTTGCCAATAACTGATGTTGGCGTTGAAGGTTGCGGTGATGCTTGAGGATAGTCCATTGTATGATTGTTTATGTTTTATAAAATTGCTGATTGATCAATTTGAGAATTATCGGAAGTAATATTGTCTTTGTTGATGTCAGAAGATTTAAAAAATAATAGGAAGTATCTATACCGGATAGTAAGCGCAGCTATTAAACCTGCATATGCCGGCCATGGTTCCAGGAAGAGGTCAATGTCTATTAGTTCCGGGATGAACAGCAACGGAATGAACAGGACGTTCAGGACAACCGCCAATAATGCCAAAACATACCAGAGCAGAAATTTTTCATAAACGGTTATACTGATTGAGCAAATGAATCGAAAAAATATAAATGCAATAAATAAGGATGGTAATGCGACAAGAAATGATCCGAAGAGAGTAACGGGTCCAAAACCCGGATCAAAATGCCGGTGAGAGTGGTTGGTCAGGGCATAAACAAACAATCCTGTCAATGTGATTACTATCGACAATAACCATGAATATAAAACATGCCGGTATAAGCTCATAAATTGTTTGCTTTAATTGTTTCCAGGTAATAAATTTTGTTCAGGCAAATTTTAAGGGGTACAATACCAATTACCCCAAAACTGCAATCAATTAATCTCCATCCTATAGGAATTCCCCGAAAGTATCCGGCGATCATTGCAAAAGGAATTACCATCAAACAGGCAATGATGCCGAACTCTATCACCCATTTATTTTTTACCGGGTCTTTTAATGGACCAATAAATAAAACCGCAAGGACGATATGCGCAAAGGCAAGCCAATCGTAGCCATAAGCAAGAAACGGATAACGGTTATTCGTATCCCGGATACCGATAAATACCCTTTCCAACCATTTTCCCGTGCTTCCATTAGCTGGAAAATAACTGACCAGGAGTGAAAGCTCAGTTTCCGCGGGTATCGCGGTGATACCGCTTAATGCCAGGCTGATCATGAAAACGATGATCCAACGCTTTATATCTCTAATATCTTTATTCATTAGAAAGTACTTTGTATTTCAAAGTAATCGGACAAAAAAAATTATTTCACCCCTTTAATCATATTTTCCAACGCCGCTATGTGCTCTGAAAAAGCTTTCTCTCCCGCCTTTGTAATAGCATAGGTTGTATTTGTTTTCCGCCCGATAAACCCTTTATGCACTTTGATATAGCCATTCTCCTCAAGGTTTACAAGATGCGTTGCCAGGTTTCCGTCCGTTACTTCGAGCATCTGTTTCAGATCATTAAAATTTATCTCCTCATTCACCATCAGGACGCTCATCACCCCAAGGCGTATGCGGCTTTCGAATACCTTATTTAAACCATTTATAGGATTCTTCATACTACTATAAACTAAAGACTAAATACTATTGACCTAAAGGTCGGCGTTCATATTTCCACCACATTACTATTCCATATATTATATGCAAAATACCGAAACCGATGGCCCAAAAATATAAACCATGTCCCAACCATTGCATATTTATTACACCCAATGCTATTTCGCAATAACCCAGGTAACGTATATCAGTGAGCGTAAACTTACTTGCATTCACCAGCGCAAGGCCATAAAAAATTAAACAGGCCGGTGCTACAAATTTCCACTCATTGTACTGCAGCATCCCTAAAATAAACAATGCACCTGCTGCAAGCGGTATTACCATATTCCAAAACAAACGACGCGACGTATAGTTCCAAAGCGGAACGCCCTGGCTGCCCGCCTTTCTCCACGTAAAATAAAATGCAGAAAGAAATGCTGCTGCAAAAACGCCTGCTGCCAGTGTCAGCAACTGAACTTTCAATTCAGAAAAATCGCCATCAGCAAAAGAACCACGCCCGTTATACAAGCTGTAATAATTTTTAAAGATGCCATACCGCGCTATGCCCGCTCCGGCCAACGCACATATGCCCGCAGATACGCCACTGAGGCCGCTTAATGAAATAAACCGGCTGGATCTTTCCATCAGCCGTTTAATGTCTTTTACATCCTGCAATGTGTCGGAAGGTTGATTTTGCGCATGCATAAAAAGCACTTTGAATTACAAAGTAAATACTAAATACTCCGATTTACAAAATTTTTTGAGTTAATATTTTTAACATTCTAAAATTCAATGCCTCTGCGTTTTGATCCTTATTTTTGTGCTTTGTGCTTATGAACATCATCCGGAACTTTATCTTTATTCTCGCAGGCATCCTGTTCTTTGCACCACTTACTTTTTCGCAAAAAAAAGTCATTACCGGCATTGTTAAAGATTATAATAGCGAGGAACGAGTCCCTTTTGCTTCCGTCTATTTTCAAAACACAACAACCGGTAAACTTACGGATTCATCTGGCTCATTTTCATTTTACCTGGATGAATGGCCTTCTGATACGCTGCTGATAACCTGCGTCGGCTTTCAGCCATTTAAATTGTATTTACCAAAGGACAGGGATTCATTTCTGCTGGAAATTCCGATGGAAAGAGGAACATTCAATGAAGGAGTTCGGGTAAAAACAAAAGTGAACAAAGGATTATTGCTCTGGCGGAAAATAGTGCAGAATAAACCACGCAATGATCGCTATCGTTTCAGTAATTTCTCCTACGAACTTTACAACAAACTTGAACTGGATATTAAGAACTTTAAATTCGGTATTACGAAATTGAAACCGTTCAAGCCTGTTAATAAAATTATTAACCAGTATATGGATACGGCGGATGGACATCCTTACCTGCCCACCTATCTTACTGAAACACTTTCCGATTATTATTACCAGAAAAGACCGTTGAAACGCCGCGAGGTTATTAAAGCAGTAAATACCAATGGTGTAAAAAATGAAAGTATTATACAGTTTCTTGGCGGGATGGATCAGAATATAAACGTGTATAATAACTTCATCCCGGTTTTTGACAAACAATTTGTAAGCCCGGCAAGCGACAACGGCGACTTCTACTATAATTACAGCGTGAGGGACACGCAGATCATTGGTAAGAACAGGTATTACCATTTAATATTCGTGCCCCGCCGTACGGGTACCAACACGTTTGAAGGAGATTGTTGGGTTCATGCGGGCACATTCGCTATTCAGAAAATGAATCTGCGTCTTGGTAAAGAAGCGAACATCAACCATATCGATAACCTTAGCCTGATACAGGAATATGCTCTACTGAACGATTCGCTTTGGTTTTTAGCAAAGGACAAATTTGTCGCCGATGGTTCTTTATTCGGAAAAAATTTTCCCGGCGCAATCGGCCGAAAAACGACAACATACAGGAATGTCGTCGTGAATGATTCGTCCGTTGTAAACCAATTGAACAATAATAAAATCCTGGAAGAAGTGGTTACGCTGCCCGGTGCCCCTGAAAAAGGAAGAGAGTTCTGGGATACTTCGCGTCACGAAACATTAACGGCAACGGAAAAAGGAATCATTGCCATGATTGATACATTGCGGAATGCGCCTGAATTCAAAAAATTGACCAATACGATCGAATTTATTGCGACAGGCTATATGGATTTAGGCAATCTGCAGATAGGCCCCTGGTATAATTGGTTCACTTATAATTCACAGGAACATTTCCGGATGCGGTTTGATCTAGGAAGTAATAAACACTTTGATAAACATTTCTGGTGGCATGGATATCTCGCCTACGGGTTTGGCGATCAGAAGTTCAAAGGCAAAGGGGAACTGTTCTATCTGCCAAAAAAGCATCCACGCCTTTATCTATACGGATCGTATATACAGGATTATGATTTTGGCCAGAGCTATTATGGCGAAGTTTCCACCGATAACATCTTTGCTATCGCTGTGAGAAAGCCAAGCGTTCCGATAAAATTCATGAAGATAACGGAACAGCGGTTTGAGTTTTTTAATGAGACCCGTTCGGGGTTTTCAACGTTGCTGACTGCCAATCATAAAACGTATCTGCCTGTACGAAATTTAATTTCCGAAGATTCATTTCCTTCTGTGAAAGACCGCAATCCTTTTACTACAACCGAGGTATCATTAAAAATACGTTTCGCGTATCTCGAAAAATTCCTGGAAAATACGTTCTTCCGCACAAGCCTGGGAAGCCCCTATCCCATTGGTGAATTCACTATTGCTCATGGCTTCTCAGGAATATTGAATAGCAGTTATGACTACACAAAAATTACCGGTAGTATTTCTGATTATATAAAAATTCCTCCGTTCGGAAACATTTCTTTCCAGGTATATGCAGGTAAAACATTCGGCACGTTACCTTATGTATTCCTGGATGTAGCGCCCGGCAACGAATTGTATTACTACAACAAATATGCGTTCAATACAATGAACAAGTATGAATTTATACATGATCGTTTCGCCGGTGTAAACTTTGAACACAATTTTGGTAACAGTATTTTCCGTTTTATCACTCCACGATTGAAGCTCCGCCAATTCTGGACAGCCAAGGCATTATGGGGAAGTTTGAGCGACGCCAATTACCAACTCAACTTCAAACAGGGAAACAACTTTCAAACACTCAACGGTAAAACATATCTTGAACTCGGAACCGGCATTGATAATATCTTAAAAGTTTTCCGGGTCGATTTTGTCTGGCGCGTTTTACCTACTCCATTGCCAAAAGAAACGAGTCGTAAGTTTGGCATCTTTGGAAGTTTCAGGTTAAGTTTTTAAAGGGTCGGGGCGCTCCGGCGACCTGAACCGTTTTTATTGAGGAAATTTGCTTTTCATTGCTCAATTGCGATAAGATCGCACAAGAGTGCGACGCAACCAAAGCTTAATAGTAGCAATTCAGCCGGGTTAATAATTTTCATTAAGCAGGAAATAAATGGTTCATCCCCGCAAGCGGCGGTGGCGACTCATTTATTTCCTTATCTTTCAAAAAACGATTCTATGCCCGATCAATTTATTCTCGCTCTCGACCAGGGAACCACCAGTAGCCGAAGTTTGATTTTTGATAAAAAAGGAAATATAAAAGGTGTAGCGCAAAAGGAATTCAAACAGATATTTCCACAACCAGGTTGGGTAGAACATGATTCCGAGGAAATATGGAGCACACAATTCGGAACAATGGCAGAAGCGGTGGCGAATGCACAGATAACTATAAATGATGTTGCCGCAATCGGGATCACGAATCAGCGGGAAACAACGGTAGTATGGGATCGCAGTACAGGTAAACCGGTTTATAATGCAATTGTATGGCAGGATCGGCGCACTTCCGCCTACTGTGATGAATTAAAAGCAGCCAATCATTCTAAACTTATACAGGATAAAACCGGGCTGGTGATTGACGCGTATTTCTCCGGCACAAAAGTGAAATGGATCTTAGATAACGTGAAAGGTGCGAGAGAAAAAGCAGAGAAAGGAGAACTTGCTTTTGGCACCATTGATTCGTGGCTGGTGTGGAAACTCAGCGGCGGCGCATTGCACATAACAGACGTGTCGAACGCATCGAGAACGTTATTGTTTAATATTCATACAGGTGAATGGGATGACGAGTTGCTCAGGTTGCTGACAATTCCAAAAAGTCTTTTGCCCCAGGTTAAAGCTTCCAGTGAAGTTTATGGTAAAACAGGTAACATTTTTCATGGCACACAAATTCCTATAGCGGGTATTGCAGGCGATCAGCAGGCGGCGCTGTTTGGACAACTATGTACCCAACCAGGCATGGTGAAGAATACCTATGGTACGGGATGTTTTATGTTGATGAATACCGGCGAAAAAGCAATCGCTTCAAAAAATAACCTACTGACAACAATTGCATGGAAAATAAATGGCAAAACAGAATATGCATTAGAAGGAAGCGTATTCATCGCCGGAGCGGTAGTGCAGTGGCTGAGAGATGGATTAAAAATCATTCGAACTTCTGCCGAAGTTGAACAACTCGCACTGCAGGTAAAAACAACTGACGGTGTATATATAGTTCCAGCGTTTGCGGGACTTGGTGCGCCTTATTGGAAACAGGATGCGAGAGGAACGGTATTCGGATTAACAAGAGGCAGCAACGATGCACATATTGCCCGGGCCGCATTGGAAAGTATCGCTTATCAAACCTATGATGTATTGAAATCAATGGAAGCCGACTCCGGTATCAGTATAAAAGAATTGAGAGTAGACGGAGGCGCAACTGTAAACAATCACCTGATGCAGTTTCAATGCGATATACTGGACTGTAAGGTAATACGGCCACGTATAACCGAAACCACGGCATTGGGTGCTGCATATCTTGCGGGTTTAGCAGTTGGTTTTTGGAAAAATATCGATGATATACAGCATCAATGGCAGGTGGATAAAACATTTACGCCTGCTATGGACGATACAAAGAGAACAGACCTGGTAAAAGGATGGCAGCGTGCAATAGCAGCTTCTATAGCATGGGCTGGATAATAGATCGAAAAAATTTCAGAAGGTTAATACACTTACCCGGCTAAATTCTTTTATCGTAAGTATATTGACAGCTGTAATGCCAGGAATGCTGAACTTTTAAACGACTGAAACGTAGTATACCTCTTAAACCTTTTATTATTTGAACCGCGATCAACTCATACAACAACTTGAATCAACAACCGATTGGGATATCTGCATCATCGGCGGTGGCGCTACCGGCCTTGGCACTGCAGTTGATGCAACAACCAGGGGCTTCAAAACAATTCTGTTTGAGCAATATGATTTTGCAAAAGGAACTTCGTCACGCTCAACCAAATTAGTGCATGGCGGTGTACGCTATTTACAACAGGGTAATGTAAAACTGGTGATGGAGGCATTGAAAGAAAGAGGGCTGCTGCTACAAAATGCACCTCACCTTGTAAAAAATCAAAGGTTTGTCGTACCGAATTATAAATGGTGGGAAGGCCCGTTTTACGGAATAGGTTTGAAAGTATACGATTGGATGGCCGGCAGCCTTGGCCTCGGACCCTCTCAATTTTTATCAAAGGAAGAAACACTGGAACTGGCGCCTACCCTTGAGCCGGAAGGGCTACGTGGAGGTGTTATTTATCATGATGGACAATTTGATGATGCAAGGCTTGCAATAAACATTGCACAAACGGCGGCGGAAAACAATGCGGTTGTTCTCAATTATTTTCCGGTAACGGGCCTATTGAAAGCAAACGGCAAAATTGTTGGCGTAAAAGTAAAAGATAGCCTTAATGGAAAAGAGTATGAAGTAAAAAGTAAAGTAGTTATCAATGCGACAGGTGTTTTTACAGACAGCATACTCAATCTCGATAACGGGCAGCATGAAAACATCATTGCACCCAGCCAGGGTATTCATCTTGTATTGGACAAAGAGTTTTTGCCCGGCGAAAGTGCAATAATGATACCTCATACGGACGATGGTCGCGTATTGTTTGCAGTACCCTGGCATAATAAAATTATACTAGGCACCACTGATACGCCGGTTCCGGAACCTACCAGTGAACCAGCGGCCATGAAAGATGAAATTGATTTTCTGTTAAAGCATATCGGGCGTTATCTTACAAAAGACCCTCAAATGAGTGATGTGAGAAGTATTTTCGCCGGCCTGAGGCCGTTAGTAAAGGCCGATAGCAAAACCACCGCGGCATTGTCACGGGATCATCTTATCACGGTTAGCGACTCCGGGTTAATCACTATTACCGGTGGTAAATGGACCACATACCGGCATATGGCCGAAGACGTAGTGGACATTGCAATTGCCAGCGTTGGCTTACGTGATGTAGAATGTAAAACAAAAAATCTTGCCATACATGGAGCGGCCAAAATTGACTTTAATGAACCGATGTATTATTTCGGGAGTGACAAACCGCTCGTGCGGGCATTGGCAAAAAAAGATAATTCATTGAATGAAAAGATACATGACTCGCTGCCGTATATCAAGGCAGAGATCGTATGGGCAGTGCAACATGAAATGTGTATGACCGTTGACGATGCGTTGAGCCGCAGAACGAGAGCAATACTATTGAATGCAAAAGCTGCTGCTGAATCAGCGCCGGTTGTTGCAAACTTAATGGCGAAACAAATGAATAAAGATGCGGTGTGGGAGAAGGAGCAGGTAAATAACTTTTATAAAATAGCTGAAAGCTATATACCGGCAACTAATGTATAGCTGCAAAAGAATTATTTATAAACAAAAACGTTTGCTATGTCCCCTTTCATCGCTGAATTTACAGGCACTGCTTTACTTATTGTTCTTGGCGACGGTGTAGTTGCGAATGTCATTCTCGACAAAACAAAAGGAAATAATGGTGGCCTGATTGCTATTACATTTGGCTGGACCATTGCTGTTTTCACCGGAGTATTCACTTCTGTAACACTTGGCGGCAGCGGTCATTTGAATCCCGCCGTTACGATTGCACTTGCTGCAATTAATAAATTTGACAGCAGTTTAATCGCCACCTATCTCGCTGCGCAATTTGCCGGGGCCCTTGCGGGAGCGATCATTGTTTGGCTCACGTATAAAAATCATTTTGACAGTACGACCAATAGTGATGTGAAGCTCGGTGTATTTTGTACAGCACCGGCCATTCGAAACCCTGTATTCAATATTATAACCGAAATTGTTGGAACTTTTGTACTAATGTTTGGTGCATTATTAATGTCAAAACCAGAACATAGTCTGGGTACATTGGATGCGTTGCCGGTTGCATTACTCGTTTTAGGTATCGGTCTCTCGTTGGGTGGACCTACCGGTTATGCGATTAATCCTGCAAGGGATCTTGGGCCCCGCATTGCTCATTTTATTCTTCCTATTCCCAATAAAAGAGATAGTGACTGGGGCTATTCATGGATACCGGTCGTTGCACCAATTATTGGTGCACTTATAGCAGCATTTGTCTTTAAATCACTTTAAATATTTGAAAATGAAAAAGGTTTTAATCGCAATGGCTATGATGATGTTCACAGTCACATCAATATATAGTCAGACTCCCGAAGAAAAACTGAAACAATCCGGGATCACATTACCTGTTCCTCAAAAGCCGATCGCTAATTATGTAAATGCAGTTCGCGTAGGAAATCTTATTTTCCTTGCGGGTAAAGGACCTGCTAAACCGGATGGGACAAATGTTACCGGCAAAGTTGGTAAAGATTTAAACATTCAGCAAGGATACGATGCCGCCAGGCTGACAGGGATTAATCAATTGGCGGTATTGAAAGCTGAGCTTGGATCATTGAATAAAGTGAAGCGCATTGTGAAAGTGTTGGGCATGGTAAGCTGTACGGAGGACTTCACTGATCAGCCAAAAGTGATTAATGGTTACTCTGACCTGATGGTGGAAATATTTGGTGAAAATGGAAAACATGCAAGGGCAGCGGTAGGTATGTATGTGCTTCCCGGTAATATACCGGTGGAAGTTGAAATGATTGTTGAAGTGTATCCTGACTAGGTGGTCGGCCCGCATCCTGCAGAGGCCTGAATCTCACATATCATCACATACCTGCAGAATGATTGCGCAGGCTTTTTTTATTTGCTCTTCTGAAATAATCAGCGGTGGTGAAATACGAAGACATTGTGCGGCAAATAAAAACCAATCTGTAACCAATGCGTTGGGCCCCTTGCCGGGACCTGACGCATTGATACATGCATCAATAACTTTTTTATTCGTTTCAAAAGAGTCGAACCCGAGCGCCAGCCACAATCCAAATGATCGGACTGCTTTTATTTTCGGATGTTTTAAAAGGGACTTGAATAATTCTTCTTTTGGCTTAACCGTATCAATAATTTTCTCTTCGACCAATGCCTGCAAAGCAGCCATTCCCGCAACACAACTAACAGGATGTCCACCAAAGGTTGTGATATGACCCAGTACGGGACTGTCAGTTAAAGCCCACATCAATTCTTTTCCGGCTATAAACGCACCGAGCGGCAAACCACCACCTAACGCCTTTCCCAATAATAAAATATCGGGAATAATGCCGAAATGTTCAAAGGCCCATAGCCGACCGGTTCTACCAAAACCTGTTTGAATTTCATCGAAAATCAATAGAGTACCGGTTTCCGTACATTTCTTCCTCAAGGCCTGGATCCATTCTCTGGACGGCGCTATTATTCCTGCTTCCGCCTGCACCGTTTCTGCAATAACACAAGCCGTCTGATCATTAATGCTGTCTATCATCTCGTATGATCCGTAATCAAAATGCAGAATACCTGGTAGTAATGGACGAAACGAGTTGCGCCAATATTCATCTCCAATAATGCTCAATGCTCCCTGTGTGGAACCGTGATAGGATTTATTAAACGCGATGATTTGTGTTCTGCCGGTAACACGCTTTGCTAATTTCATAGCACCTTCTACCGCTTCGGCACCGGAATTGGTGAAATAAACCGAATTAAGTGACGATGGTAAATGATCCGTGAGCAAGGTTGCATATTGCACCTGCGGCGACTCGATAAACTCTCCATATACCATGATATGGAGATAAGCATCGAGTTGTTTTTTTATTGCTTCAATTACTTTGGGGTGGCGGTGACCGGTATTCGCTACGCTGATTCCTCCGATCAGATCTATATATTCTTTACCGGCTGCATCATATAACAATGCCGCTTCAGCCTTTACTATTTCAAGTGCCAAAGGCGCCGGTGAAGTCTGCGCAACATGTTTTAAAAAGAGTTCCCGTTGATTCACCCAATAAGATGTTTGCCGCAAAGGACGCAAAGAGCACTCAAAGACGCAAAGATTATTTCCTTAAAACGTTTTGTACAGCGCAAGCGAACAATTTGTCTAATTTGCGGTTTAGGATGAATAGCGGATAGAACGATGAACGGAGCGTCGCAACTAAAGTTTAATAGTGATTCAATAGCTGGTAAACACAAAATAAAAACTTTAAATTAATTGCATTCCCATGCCTGTCATACTTCCTGTAGAAGATAAATACCCGCAGTTTGGCGATAATTGTTTTATTGCCCCGAATGCCACGGTTGTTGGCGATGTGATCATGGGTGATAATTGCTCGATCTGGTTTAACACTGTAGTACGTGGTGATGTAAACTTTATCCGGATCGGCAGCAAAGTAAATATCCAGGACGGCGCCTGCATTCACTGCACCTATCAGCGTTTTGGCACAACGATAGGCGACAATGTATCCATCGGGCATAACGCAATTGTACATGGCTGTACGCTGCACGACAATGTGCTCATCGGAATGGGTGCCATTGTGATGGACAATGCAATAGTACATAGCAATACCATTATAGCCGCGGGCGCTGTTGTTCTTGAGAATACAGTATGCGACGCAGGCAGCATTTATGCCGGCGTACCGGCCAAAAAAGTAAAAGACATTTCGCAGGAGTTGATTAAAGGCGAGATCGACCGGATCGCGAATAACTATATCAAATACGCGGATTGGTTCCGGAAACCCGTTGGTGCGACGGAAAATTTTTGACGGTTCATCTGAATTTTATTCACTTTTTAATTAAACAACTGAAATACAGCAATGGGAAATCTACGCTACCTGTAGATTTACTATGGCGAGGGTAATTTTTTCTATATAATTTCGTTTTTAGTAAGAAATACTACTATGAAAAACGTTAAACTATTATTTGTGACGCTTGGCCTGATGATGATGCTATCATCATGTAAGGCATGGAACAGCTTGTTCGGACCAAAGTATGGATGCCCTACAAATGGAAAAAATGTAGGTGCTGAGAAACTGGTTAGCGGTGATCCGGAAGCGGAGAGAGCAGCAAGAAAGGCGAAGAAATTCAGGAGCTGATGTTTGGTTATACGCAGCGAAACATTCATAATCCGGGTCTCTATTATAAACTCAAAAAACCGTTAACTATGAGCTTTCCATTACGCACAACATTAGGATGCACAGAGGTGGTTATTGACGATGACGGAGGATTGAAACGTTTCTACCAGGTGGCTGATATCCTTGGCCACGACTTCAACATTAATTTTATCCGCAAAGAAGACGATTTCGATACGATTGACTGGGAATTTAAGTTCCGCGGTCATAATATGACGCTTCACTACAACATCTACAATGGTGTTTCTATTTTTCCTACCAAAACAAGAGATGCTGTAAATAAAGACAACAAAGCTGTTGTAGAACTGGCAGCTGTGTTGGAAACAAAGATGTTTTCATTTGATATGAACAGGAATATTGCTTAAGACTGTCAGTAAGTCTTTTCAACAATCGACTCCAGGATATTGTAATAGCTTATATACCTGTCTTCCGAAATTTCGCCATCAGCAACTGATTCTTTTATAGCACAACCGGGCTCATTAATATGCAGGCAATTATTAAACTGGCAATTGTTTAATCGTTCACGCATTTCAGGAAAGTAATGAGACAGTTCCTGTTTTGAAATATCGACAAGCCCGAATTCACGCATACCGGGTGTATCAATGATTTTTCCGCCACCGGGGATATCAAACATTTCTGCAAACGTTGTGGTGTGTACGCCTTTGCCACTCCAATCACTTACATCATGTGTACGAAGATTCAGTTCAGGAATCAGGATATTCAACAGGGAAGATTTGCCTACGCCACTATGTCCACTGATCAGTGTGATCTTGTCTTTTAATAATTCCCTTATTTCATTTATACCACGATTTTCCTTTGCACTGGCAAGGATGATTTTATAACCAACCTGTTCATACATTTCTTTCCATACTTCAAATTTTTCCTGTTCTTTCTTTTTATACAAATCTGCCTTGTTAAAAATAATCACCGGTGGCACATGATACATTTCCGACGCAACAAGAAACCGGTCAATAAAGCCCTGGGATGTTTTTGGCTCTTTTATGGTAGCGACCATAAAAGACTGATCAACATTCGCGGCTATGATATGATGCTGATGTTTTGCGCGTGGTGATTGACGATTAATATAATTTCTACGGTTATATATTTTTGTTATAACAACTGAATTTTCTATTTCATTTTCCATCTCGATGTCTACTTCATCACCCACAGCAATCGGGTTGGTACTCGTAATATCATCGATTTTAAACACACCTTTCAACCGTGCATTATATGCCTTGCCTGATTCATTTTTAACAATGTACCAGCTACCGGTAGATTTATAAATAAGCGCCTTCATTTATTGCTATTGACAGGAATAAAATAGATGAGGGGGAAAGGTAGGAAATTAGGACTAAGATTTTTAAGATTATAATGATAAGGAAAAGCGATGAAACGCTAATTATAAAAGTATTTATTATTTATGGAAATTTCCTGAATATTGTAAACCGCAGAATAATTTCAAGTGCAAGTAATATCATCGCTGCCAGCACAAATGGAAAAAATCGTTCCTGGTAACGTTTAAAAGCGGTGACTTCAATTTTTGATTTTTCCAGCGTATCAATTTGTTTGTAAATATTTGCGAGGCTCTCTTTATCAATAGCACGGAAATATTGTCCTCCTGTCTCCGTGGCGATCTGCCGAAGCAATTGTTCATCAAGGAAACTGCTGCTTACGCGGCCGCTCTGCACATTTTCTTTTACAATAGCAGAATTATTATTTGTATCGAGTGCACTCATGCCAATCGTATATACTTTTACGTTTTGCGACTTGGCAATATCCAATGCGGTTAAAGGGTCTATCAACCTGGTCTCGGGCGGATCTTCTTTGCCATCTGTAAGCAATATCACAACCTTGCTCTTTGCTTTACTTTCCCTTAGCCGGTCTACAGCTGTTGCCAATCCTTCACCGATTACCGTTCCATCAATTAAAAAACGGCGGCTTTCTAATAAATAAATCTGCGAAAGCAGTGTGTTCTTGTCCGTTGTTATCGGGCACTGCGTAAAACTTTCTCCGGAAAAAATAACAAGTCCTATCCTATCCACCGGGCGGCTGCGCACAAATTCTTCCGCCACTTCCTTAGCGACTTCCAGCCTGCTTGGCAAAATATCCCGTGAGCCCATACTTCCACTTACATCCATGGCCAATACAATATCAATTCCTTCTCCCTGCGTCAGCTGATCATCGTTGCGTTTTTGCGGACGGGCCAGGGCTACTATCAGGCAACTTATTGCCACCATGCGGAGAATAAACGGCAGATGACGAAAACGGGCCTTCCATGAGAATGCAGTGAACGAATGCACCGTGGACACCTTTACCGACGCTTGTTTTTTATTATTTGTCTTTGTATACTGGCCGATTAAAATGGGTAGCACGCCAAACAACCCAAACATAAATGGATAAGCGAAATCAATATGTTTTATCCAATCGTACAACATAATTATGCTTCTTTGACAGAAGAAACAGGATTTAATCGTTCAATCTGTTCAATTGTTCTTTTTATCGTTGCAAAAACCGTCGTATTATCATTTTCTGTCGGGATATATTTTGCAAATTTTACAAAATCACTGAGTCGCAATGCCTGGGCCAATTGGTTATAGTCCTGCTCGCTCAGCTGTATACTTTTCAGCTGCCTTACCAGGTCATCTGTTGTTTGCTGCAAAGAGTGAATGTCTTTTCGTTTTTCAATATACACTCTGAAAATATCTGTCAGCCTGCTGTAATAAAGCTTGGCCTCATTTTTACCAGGCAGATTTTCTTTTTGTAAGGCATCCAATTGCCGCATTGCTTCGGTGTACGGGTCAATGATCTCCTGCCTTGACGGCTCAATTACTTTTTTCTTTTTCTTTCTTGTTAAAAGATAGATCAGTACTATCAACAACAAAATTCCGCCGCCGATATAATACCAGGTCCAATCAATTTCTTTCTCTTTATTTAACTCTATTATTTCACGGATGTCATTATAGTCTTTAGTCGTATCCAATGCTGTATAGTTAACCTTAATGATAAGAGAATCCGTATTAAGGTTTTCAGATTGCAGTAAGCGATAAGAGGGAATCACCCATTGGCCCGAATCAAAACTGGTGATACGGAAAAGCTGTCTCAATACTGTGCCCTTATTCGTATTGGACGTATCTATCTTTCCTTTATGTAAAAATTCAAAATGTGCAATACTATCTATTGTAAAAAAACCGATCGGTTCATTTTCAGGAATGTCTGCTTCCAAAATGAGATTGATTGGTTCACCTATCAGAATTGAGTTATGGTCTACCGATGCGCGGACGGTTGTATTACGCTGCGCATTGCCGGTTAAGGCAATAAACAGGAAAAGAAGGGAGTGGATGGCTTTATTAATTCGTCGTTCTTTCATTATTGTCGGATCACCGGTTCCTGCTGAAAAAGAACCTTTGTAAAACTTTTACATAATCATCACCGGTTCTCAAATGCAATAAATCACAACCGGCTTTTTTAAACGATTCAGTACTATATGCAGTTACCCTGAAAAACTCTTGCTGGTATTGCTGCCGCACATAGTCGCTGTGGGTATCTATCCACTTCGTATGGCCGTCTTCGGCGTCCATCACCTGCATCATACCGGCTTTGGGCAACTCCATATCCATTTTATCGTATACTTTAATGCCGATAATATCATGTTTTCTTGCAGCAACGCGCAATGCATCCTGGTAATTTGCATCGAGAAAATCGCTTAATACAAAAGCAATGCTATTTTGTCTTGTGATATTATTAAAGTAGCGAAGTGCATTACTTACCTGTGTGCCTTTATGTTTAGGCTCTTTGGTTAACAGGTGGCGGACAATATACAGTGCATGCTGCTTACCTTTTTTTGGCGGAATATAAGCCTCTATCTCGCCACTATAAAATATCACGCCTATTTTATCACCATTATTCACAGCCGAAAAACTCAGTACAGCTGCAATTTCTGTGATCATGTCCCGTTTGGTACCATACATGGTTCCAAACGAAGAACTGGCACTGATATCAATCAGCAACATTACCGTTAGTTCCCTTTCCTCTTCAAATACTTTACTGAAAGGGTGTCCAAATCTTGCCGACACATTCCAATCAATAAAACGTATGTCATCACCGGCACTATACTCTCTCACCTCTTTAAACGACATACCCTTACCTTTAAACGCACTGTGGTACTCACCGGTAAAAAGATCGGTTGTAATTTTCTTGCTCTTTATTTCGAGCTCGCGAACTTTCTTTAATATTTCTGCAGTGGTCAGCAACTAATCAACTTTTAAACTTATCAACTTTTGAACCTTCATCCTTTCTCACGGTACATTTATTTGTTTCAACACATCTTCCACCACATCTTCTACCCGTACATTTTCTGCTTCCGCTTCATATGTGAGACCGATGCGATGGCGCAATACATCTTTTGAAATACTTCTTACATCTTCCGGTATTACAAACCCTCTTTTATTTAAAAACGCCTGCGCCTTCGCCGCCAGGGCAAGATTAATACTGCCACGTGGCGACGCACCATACGAAATAAGCGGCTTTAATTTTTCAAGTTTGTATTTTTCAGGACTGCGCGTTGCGAAGACAATATCCAGTATATACTGTTCTATTTTTTCGTCCATATACACCTGGCGGGTAAGCTCTCTTGCCTGGAAAATTTCAGCGACAGAAACAACCTGGTTCACGGGAGGCAGGCTCATGCCCTGCACATTGGTGCGAAGAATCATTTGCTCTTCATGAATCTTCGGATAGTCAACAATTACCTTCATGATAAACCGGTCCACCTGTGCCTCCGGTAAGGGATAGGTACCTTCCTGCTCCAACGGGTTTTGGGTGGCCAATACAAGAAACGGTTCTTCTAGCTTGTATGTCGTGTCGCCAATAGTTACCTGTCGTTCCTGCATCGCTTCCAGCAAGGCGCTTTGCACTTTTGCAGGCGCACGGTTTATTTCATCAGCCAGGATAAAATTGGAAAATATAGGACCTTTCCGAACCACAAACTCATTCTTTTGCTGATTATAAATAAGCGTACCGATTACGTCTGCAGGTAACAAATCGGGCGTGAATTGAATGCGGCTGAATCGCGCATGGATCGCCTGTGCCAGCGACTTAATGGTAAGGGTTTTGGCAAGGCCGGGCACACCTTCGAGCAACACGTGGCCATTGCTCAGCAAGCCGATTAAAAGCCGGTCCAGCATATGATGCTGGCCCACAATAATGTGCCCTACTTCATCTCTTATTTTATCGGTAAACTGTCCCGAACGGGCAATACGTTCATTTAACTGACGGATATCATCTGCGGTTTTCAACATAGTAAAAGATTATGGTGACGCAAAATACGAACTGCTTTTAGCAATTTTCACGCCGATGTACTATCCGGCAGGGAAATTGCGTTTATTCTAAACGTAATTCTACCGTTTTAATGTTCATTCGGGTAGACTATTTTTAAATAAACCTCGCTTTATGCAAAAAAGTATAACCGGGTTTTGTGTTTTCGCACTGTTTGCTATACTATTTTTTGCCTGCAAAAAAAGCTCTGACAGCGACAATAACAACCCCAAAAGTAAAACAGATTTGATTACAGCATCCATTTGGCGATTTGATAATGCCACCGTCGCGGGAATAGACATTTCCGGCTCGTTTGAGGACTGTGAGAAAGATAACACAGTAACATTCCTTTCCAATGGTTCCGGCACCATCGACGAAGGCCCTACAAAATGCGATGCGGCCGATCCGCAAACGACCCCTTTCACCTGGGCATTTGAAAATAATGAAACCTCTTTACATACAACAACACCTTTGTTTCCCGGGACAGGCGACTTTAAAATAAGTACATTAAATGAGACTCAACTATCGGTGTCCCGTGATACCACTGTGTCAGGTATTCCTGCAACGATTATTATCAATTTGAAACACTGATCACGTTTCACGAAAGATACTTTCCAACGATCGGAACGCGCCTGCCTATACCAAATGCCTTCGTGCTGACGCGAATAATCGGGCAAAACTGGTTGCGCTTATACTCATTTGTGTTGACTAATTTCAACACTCTTGCCACCAGCGCCGGATCAAACCCTTTTGCCATTATTTCTTTTGGACCTTTTCTCAATTCTATATATTCATATAAAACCCGGTCAAGGATTTCATACTCGGGCAGGCTATCGCTGTCTTTTTGATTGGGCCGAAGTTCTGCTGACGGCGGTTTTGTAATAATATTTGGAGGAATGATTTCTTTGTTCCTGTTGATGTGCCGCGCCAGTGCATAGACCTGCATCTTATATAAATCACCCAACACGCCAAGGCCACCCGCCATATCTCCATACAATGTTCCATAACCGGTAGCCAGCTCGCTCTTGTTCGATGTATTTAAAAGTATATACCCAAACTTATTGGCAACGGCCATCAGCAGGTTGCCTCTCGTACGTGCCTGGATATTTTCTTCTGCCAAACCAAACGGCAAATCTTTAAATACAGGTTTTAATTCGGCCATGAAACTTTCAAAAATATTTTTGATGGGAACGATATCATAAGGGTTACATAGATTCTTGCTCAGTTGCTCTGCATCGGCCACAGAATGGCCTGTTGAAAATTGTGAGGGCATTAATATAGCTCTTACATTTTCTTTACCCAGCGCTTCTACCGCCAATGCCTGAACGACAGCGCTATCGATACCACCTGATGCACCAAGGATGGCTTTATTGAAACCCATTTTACTGAAATAATCCCTGATGCCCAGTATCAATGCCTGGTGTATCTCGTCAATATTTTTTGCATTGGTAAGATATTCTATCGTATCGTTTCCATATCCTACTTCAGCCGAAGAATAATAATATATTTCTTCGGGAATTTTTGAGGTCGTTTTGTCTTTTGCCAATAATTCGTCCAGTTCAAAGAGCGCATAATCTTCCTCGAAATACTTCATCTCCCGGATCTTGTTGCCATTAATATCATATACCAAACTACCGCCATCGAAAACGATCTCGGTTTGCGAACCGACAGTATTGCAATACAACATCGGCATTTTGTATTTGATCGTATGTGCTTTTACGATGCTGTTGCGAACGATGTCCTGCGCATAATTATAGGGTGAAGCTGAAATATTAATCATCACATCCGGGCTATAAGGCATCAACTTTTCCATCGGGGTGATGCGGTAGAGCGGGTTATCACCCATATTCCAGATGTCTTCGCAAATAGTGATCGCTAGTTTCTTTCCTTTGAATTCCGCAATCTTCCATTCAAAAGCCGGTTCGAAATACCTGTATTCATCAAACACATCATAATTTGGTAAAAGCGTTTTATGTATCTCTGCTTTTATTTCTTTTTCGTACAATAAAAAGGCACTGTTGAAAAGGTCTTTGCCTTCACTTATCGTATTTCTTGCAGGACCACCTATTATAACGCCGATTGTATCTGCATGCTCACGGATCGCATCAACAGAAGCGTAACATTTATTGATAAAATCATCGAACTCGAGGAAGTCGCGGGGCGGATACCCACATACGCATAACTCAGAAAATACAACAAGATCCGCCCCTTGCTTTTTTGCCCAATCAATTCCTGAAATTATTTTCTTTACGTTGTCTTCAAAATTGCCGATATGATAATTCTGCTGCGCTAACGCTATTTTCATTTTGCAAATTTACGCCATCCGGAAAGACTAATAAAAGGCCGGGAAGAGAGATAATGGGCGGTCAAATGTGAAGACGGTATGCGTCATTTTTCAACATGCTTCAGCCCGTTCCGCGCACCCCGTTGACACGATTGTTAAAAGCCTCCTTATTTACTCATCCTTACCATGATCCTGTATCTTCGCACACAACATTGAAAACTCCGGTTCGTTTATATGTGCATGAAAAATACCGTCGCTCTCTGCTTATGCCTTTCCATTCTCTTTTTTTCCTGCAACAATAACACCAATGGACCCGATGTCTCCGGTATAAAACTCGACGTAAAGGTTGAACGGTTTGATCAAGATTTTTTTAGCGCCGATAGCAATAATATGACTGCTGTTTTACCTGATTTACAAAAAAAATATCCTGGTTTCCTTCCCATATTCGTTAACTATATACTCGGACTTGGTCCTTTAAAAGCCGATAATGCTGCAGCCTTTGAAGGTTCTAAACGCTTTTTGCATCTTACAAAACCATTGTACGATTCTGTACAAAAGGAATATTCTACAACCGATGATTTGCAAAAAGAGTTTGAAAATGCATTTCGGTATGTAAAACTTTATTTCCCTTCATATAAAACGCCGGAAAAAATAATTACCCTGGTTGGCCCAATTGATGGACTCGCTCAATTGGGTACAGATCATTCTGCAAACTTCATAGGTACAGACTTCCTCGGCATCAGTTTACAATTTTATCTCGGTAAAAATTTTTCCGCGTATAATGATGAATACTTCATTACAAATGTGGCTCCGCAATACCGGAGCCGTCGTTTTGAAAAATCATACATCGTTCCTGATGCAATGAAATTAATTGTGGACGATTTATTCCCCGACAAAACAACCGGCAGACCGTTAATTGAACAAATCATAGAAAAAGGGAAGCAATGGTGGTTGCTGGACAAATTCTTACCGCGAACCGCCGATACATTGAAAACCGGTTATACACAAAAACAATCGGAATGGTGCAGAATAAATGAAGGGCTTATCTGGAATTATATTGTCACTAATGAGAACCTTTATACGGTTGACCCTGTTTCCATTCAAACATATATCGGCGAAGCGCCGTCAACGCAGAATATGCCTGAACAATCACCCGGAAATATCGGCCCCTGGATTGGATGGCAGATCATAAATAAGTTTGTTGTTGAAAATCCCTCTCTTACCCCGGAACAGGTAATGAAATCTGATGCAAAGAAAATATTGGAAGAAGCGAAGTATAAACCGAAGTAGGGAGTGGCGCTAAGAACTAATTTCCTTTAAACGGTACAATCATTTCAAAAGCGGGAATGTTCACATCAAACATCGCTTTATTGTTGAGATTTTCCATCTGGTAGGTACCGTACATTTTTCCCATTTCTGTACGCAAATTACAGCCGCTCACGTATTGGTATTTCTCTCCGGGCGTTAAAGTTGGTTGTACGCCCACCACGCCTTCACCTTCAACCTCGCGATAAGTACCGTTGCTGTCGAAAATATTCCAGTGACGGCGATGCAATTTTACCGGAAATGAATTATGATTTTCGATAGTAATCCGGTAGGCAAACATATATTCAGATTGCATGGGATTGCTGTAATCCGGCTGGTAGAAAGTTTCTACACTTACTTCGACGCCTTCGGAAATTTTACTGGTCATAACTTGTCTTTGTAAATGTAATCAAAAAGCCCAAAGTTGGTTAACGTTTTTTAGCAGATTTAATGCCGCTTTCACCTGTCAACCCCTAATTTTGAAACATATTCTAAAAATTTCGGTTTATGAAAATTGCTGTTGCAAAAGGCGATGGAATAGGTCCAGAAATAATGGATGCAGTGCTTAAAATATTTGAAGCCAACAAAGTGCCGCTCGAATATGACTATGTTGAAATGGGAAAATGGGTATTTGATAAAGGATTCAGCAATGGCATGACGCCTCAAGCAAAAATGACAATTGAGAACCTGGGTATTTTGTTCAAAGGTCCGATGGAAACACCGAAGGGTAAAGGAGTTAAAAGCGTAAATGTTACCGCCCGTAAAACATGGAATACATACGCCAACAAACGAGTGTTTCAAACCCTGCATGGCGTGGATACAGTATTCAGTAAAGCAGGTATTCCAATAGACATAACGGTTGTTCGTGAAAATATTGAAGATACCTACGGTGGTATCGAGCACATGCTTACACATGATGTAGCATTAAGCCGGCGTTTTATTACGCGGCCAGGCAGCCTGCAGGTGATCAAATATGCATTTGAAATGGCTAAACAAAAAAATGCAAAACGCATTACCTGTGGCCATAAAGCCAATATCATGAAGATTACCGATGGCTTGTTTCTCGATTGCTTTTATGAAGTATCAAAAGAATATCCTGAATTGAAAGCAGATGACGTGATCGTTGACGATCTGTGTATGAAACTCGTTACACGTCCTGATACATTTGATGTGGTGGTATTAACGAATCTGCAGGGAGATATTGTTTCCGATTTGTGCGCCGGTCTTGTTGGCGGATTGGGTTTTGCGCCTTCAGCAAATATTGGGGATCATATCTGCATTTTTGAAGCAGTGCATGGTACGGCACCGGATATAGCAGGAAAAAATATTGCAAACCCGACCGCGCTTTTATTAAGCGGCCTCGCCATGCTTCGTCATCTTGGTTATATGCGCAATGCAGCTGAAATTGAAAATGCTTTATTGTATACGCTTGAGCAGGGCGTACACACGGGTGATTTTGGTGATAAAAGCAAACCATCAAAAAATACAACTGAATTTGCACAGTCTATTATCGGCAATTTTGGTAAAACGCCGCAATTGGCTCCAAAAGAACTGCTACCAAACAGGCCCGCAGTGCAGACAGCATTCCATCTCGATAAAAACCCGATGCTTGTTTCCAAGGAAGAAGCACAGGAAAAAATAATCGGTGTGGATATGTTTATTGAAAGTGATGAGCAACCCGGAATAATTGCGCATAAGTGTCAGCGTCATGCGGGCGTGAAATTTAATCTGGTCAATGTCAGCAACCGCGGCACACAGGTATGGCCCACGGGTTCTGTCTTTACAAACCTGGTGAATCAATATAATGTTCGCTTTGAAAGTCTCGATGGCACGCCGTTGAATCAACAGGATGTTATTGGGCTCTACGTGAGTCTTAGCGGTAATTTTAAGATATGCTCATTGGAACTGCTGAATATATGGGGCGATAAACGTTCATATAGCCTGGCGCAGGGTCAGTAAGTTCAGGACGTAATCATTTTCAAAAATTCATCTTTCTTTCGTTTCGCTACCGGAATGGTTTCCCCGTTTTGCATCAGCACCTCCCCGCCCTCCCCGGGTATATACCGGCTGATGGATAGAAGATTTATCAGAAAAGGAGTATTGATGCGGTAAAACCTGTAACCGGATAGCATTTCTTCAAGCTCTCTCAGTGATTTAGTTGCTACCAATATATGATTGTCCGAAAGGATTATTTTCGATTGCTCTGAATCGGATTCAACGTACAGGATATCTTTTATCCGTACAAAATCAATTCCGGCCTTTGTCGGCACCGCAATCTTATCTTCCTGCGATCTTGTCTCACTCAGTCCCTGTCGTAAAACATTCAGACGTTCCCTTGTTTTACGTATGCGGTGCTCCGTAAGACGATCAACGCAACTCTGCAAATCCTTTACAGACACGGGTTTCACGAGGTAATCAAAGGCACTGATGCGTATCGCATCAACCGCGTAATGATTATACGCCGTAGTAAAAACAATTTCGAAGTCAACATCCTCAATTTCTTCAATCATTTTAAAACCGTTCATGCGCGGCATATCAATGTCAAGAAAAACAACATCCGGTTTATAATGATGAATAAAAAGAATAGCTTCTTCAGGCTGCTGAGCAGTGACGACAACATTTATTGCAGGACAAAATTCACTGAGTTTTTGTTGCAGGTTTTGCAGACTGTTTATTTCATCGTCTACAAGTATGGCTTTAAGAGTTTCCATAATCTACATCGCTTTTATCTTAACATACACATCGGTACCGGTGGCTTTACCGTTTTCATCATACAGGTCGGTAATGGTGACTTCTCCGTTGGAATTTTTTTGCTTGTTAAAGATACTGATTCTCTCTTCAGTGATCTGCATACCCATACTTACATGCGCCGGTTTATTTTGCTGTTTATATTCTGCCGACTTATTGCGCCCTATCCCGTTATCATGAACCTGGTATACGATATACTCACCATCGAGTATTGTTTGCACTTCTAATCTCAGTCCTGTAGTTGCTGCCGGAGCAAGGCCATGCAGAATTGCGTTCTCCACATAAGGTTGTATAAGCAATGGCGGTACCCTGTAATCACCGTCTTTGATGTTTTTGTCAATTTTATACTCGAAACAAAATTTATTATTGAAACGCAATTGTTCCAATTCTGTATATAATCGCAAGGCATCTATATCTTTTGCAAAAGGAACCAATTCGCTTCTGCTGCTATCCAATATCATCCGGATAAGCGATGCAAATTTGGTAAGGTAATCGCTGGCATGCAGCTTATCATTTTTCATGATGAAATTTTCAATGCTGCTGAGGCTGTTAAATATAAAGTGCGGATTCATCTGCGCCCGCAGGGCCTGCATCTGTGTCTCTGCAATCTTTTGTTTAAAAGTTGCCTCCTCTCTTTTTTTCTTCAGACGAACAGATATGTTGATGAATACTGCCGCAATAACAATCAATATCAACGAAATGACACCCGCAATCAGCAGTCCGTTCTTAATATTTAATTCGCGTTGTTGTAATTCTGAAAGTTCTTTCAAATGCGCATTTTCAATCTCTTTTCTCCGTAACATCCATTCTGCTTCTTTGATAATTACGTTCCGCTTATTATTATCAGAAAATAAAGAGTCGGAAGCGGAGCGGTAAATACGGTAGAAATCGAGTGACATATCCTTGTTCTTCTGCTCATCATATACCGAAGAAAGTTGTTGTGCTGCATCCGATACTCCCTTCAAATATGCAGTTCGTTTTGCGATTGCCAAGGCGCTATCCAACATCTTGATTTTTTCCAACGGCTTTATTTTTTCAAGGTATTGTGCCCGGGCCAGGTAAACTTCATATTCGTTCCGCAAATCGTTTTGCAGTTTAGCCTGCTCCAACGCTTTATCAAAATAATAGGCTGCGGAATCTTTTCTTTTTTCACTTGCGAACAACTTTCCAAATCCCAGGTAAAACTGTGACAGGACATAACTATCATTTGACTGGAACGCGAAAGGCATCCCGGTCAACAATTTTTCTCTTGCATCTGTATATAACTTTTCATCAAAGTCGCACTCATACAGTAGTTCATAGTTAATGGCAACGCCGCGCCAGGCTGACAAGAGCTTATTTAATTCAATCGCCTCGCGGGTATATTTCCTCGACTTCTCATAGTCTTTCAGTGTTCTGAAATTGTCGCCGATATTATTGAGGGAAACGGCTTTCAGCCGCAGGTTGCCACATAGCTCTGCTTCATCGATAGCTTTGAAATATGCATTATTGCTGGCTTCAAAATTTGCCGAATTGGATAAAAGAATACCAAGATTCACATGCGATAATGCTTTGCCATAAGTGAAATTAAGACTGTCACTTAATGAAGCGACCTTTTCATAGTAAGCAAAAGATCGCTTTACATCCTTTTCGCTAAGGCGGTAACTGATTCTATGAAGCGTTAAAATATATAAGGAATCAACTTTGGGGTGTTTGTCGAGATATTCAATAAGGCTGTCAACAACCTTGCCTTGCGACCAGGAAAACGAAAGACTGCACAACACACAGCAAATAAGAAGCAGTTGTTTTTTCATGATTCGGATAATAGGTTTAACAAGATAAGGTATATACCGGTGCTGCTATATTTTTTTGGAATTTTTATACCCGTTCTTCAACAACCATTGTAACACTTTGTCACGCTGATCGCCCTGGATGATTATTTCTTTATCTTTTACTGAACCTCCCGTACCGCAAAAATTTTTTAGTTTTTTCCCCATCTCTTCGATATCGGCTTCTTTACCAATAAATCCCCGGACAAGTGTTACAGCTTTACCACCACGATGTTTTGTGTCCAGTACGATTTTTATTTTTTGAGAAGCAGGCGGCAAAGTTTCTTCAGTAAAATTCTCTTCTTCAAACCTGAAATCCGGATCGGTGCTGTAAACAAAGCCCCTGCTATCCGGTTTATTTTTTTTGCTCATGATTGAGTTTTATTAAAATTAAATTTCTATGCAATAACTGCCTTCAGGCTGAGATCAAGACTTTTTGCCTGGTGTATTAATGCGCCGATGCTGACATAATCAACTCCTGTTTTTGCATAGTCTTCAATATTATCTAAGCTAATACCGCCGCTGGCTTCTGTTTCAATACCAGGCGATTCTTTATCTATCAGCATTAATGCTTCATTTATATGTTCTGTTGTAAAATTGTCCAGCATTATTCTGAATACTTTCCCTTTCCCTGCTTTGATAACCTTTTTTACATCCTCAATGTTTCTCGTTTCAATTTCTATTTTCAATCCCGGCTTTTGGTTTTGTACATATATGTACGCACTTTCAATTGCCTTTTCAATACCGCCACAAAAATCAATATGATTATCTTTCAGCATGATCATATCGTACAAGGCAAACCGGTGATTCACACCACCGCCTATACGCACAGCTTCTTTTTCCAATAACCGAAAGTTAGGTGTTGTTTTACGTGTATCTAAGATTTTTGTTTTATAACTTTTAATTTTCTCAGCATAAGTATGGGTTAATGTTGCGATACCACTCATACGCTGCATGCAATTCAAAACAAGCCGTTCGCATTGAAGAATTGTATGCACGGAAGCTTCTACTTCAAATGCTTTTTCTCCGGCAAACATTTTATCCCCGTCATTTTTAAAGTTTGTAAAAACAGAACGAGGTTCTTTGTAATGAAAAATCTTATGGGCTATACTTAGACCGGCGAGAATGCCATCTTGTTTTATTTTCAATACAGCTTTGCCTTTTGCATCAGCCGGAATACAGGACAGCGTGGAATGATCACCATCACCAATATCTTCCTTCAATGCTTCTTTAACTAGATGATGTAGTTGTTCATCAAAACTCATAAGAGCAAAAATAAAAAAGCCTTCCCAACATTTATCCGGGAAGGCTGTATCTGTAATTCAAAATTTCTATTCCACTGATTGAAAACGGATCTCTTTCATTACCTGTTTGCTTCCTTTTACTTTCATAAAGATATTGGTACGGTAATTACCGCTTTTCGTTACCAATGTGCCCACGCAAAACTGTCCGCTGGGTCCATCACCTTTATGTTTTACATCGAAACTTTTTACACCACTGTTTGAAAAGAAGTCTTTCAACACGAGACCGGCCTGCGCTTTACTATAATTATCGCTTTTGTCAGGCAATGTAATCTCTACATTGTCATCAATAAACTTTGATAATTCTGAAGCATTGCCGCTTTTTAAAGCGCCAATAACTTCATCAATGCCGCCCTGTATGGTAAACGAAACGAGCAGCAACGCAGAGGATAGCAACAATGTAGTAAATTTCGTTTTCATGTCTTAAGGTTTTCAAGGTGTTTAAATCTAAAAACATGCCACAGGTTATAGGATTACCGGGCAACTAAAGTACTAAAAACCATTTTGTTTTCACAGCTTTAACAGAAATTCCATGTTTTGGACGTAGTTTTACAAGGTTCATACGTAAAAACTACTATAGTGTATGGATTAACGTTGTTGCCTGATTATGAACACCTTTAAATAAAACTTCGATCAAATAGTCAACATGGCTCAAAAGAAAGTAATTCTCGTCATCATGGACGGGTGGGGACTGGGAAAAGTTGCATCAGCCGACGCAATTCAGCATGCCAATGCACCTTTTGTTAAATCATTATATTTAAATTATCCAAATACAACATTAATTACCTGTGGCGAAGACGTAGGCTTGCCGGAAGGGCAAATGGGAAACTCAGAAGTAGGCCATTTAAATCTCGGCGCCGGCAGAATCGTATACCAGGAACTGCAGCGCATTAATGTGGCCGTTCGCGACGGTTCTTTTGCAAAAAATGAAACATTATTAAGCTCAATCCGGTATGCGAAAAAAAATAATAAACCGCTTCATCTTTTAGGTCTTGTGAGTGATGGGGGCGTTCATTCTCATATTAATCATTTAAAAGCAATCGTTGATGTTTGTAAACAGGAAGGATTAAGTGACGTATTTATTCATGCGTTTACAGATGGTCGTGATACTGACCCCAAAAGCGGACTTGGATTTATCACAGATTTACAAAAACACCTGAATGCATCAACGGGAAAAATTGCGTCTGTCAGTGGCCGTTATTATGCTATGGACCGTGATAAAAGATGGGAAAGAGTGAAACTGGCTTATGATGCTTTGATAAATGGAACCGGGCAAAAAGCTACGGATGCAATCGCTGCCATTGAAAATTCGTATAGGGACAATGTAACGGATGAATTTATAAAACCAACAGTTGTTGTGGATGAATCACAACAGCCGATAGCAACGATCAAGGATGGCGATGTTGCGATTTGCTTTAATTTCCGCACAGATAGGTGCCGTGAAATATCGCTGGTACTCACGCAGGTTGATTTGCCTGAGTTCGGTATGAAGAAACTATCGTTGCATTATACCACGATGACGGAATATGATAAGACGTTTAAAAATGTTCATATCGTTTTTGAAAACGATAATCTGAACAATACACTGGGCGAAATAGTACAGCAACATGGATTAAAACAGATCCGTATTGCTGAAACTGAAAAATATCCTCATGTCAGTTTCTTTTTTAGCGGCGGTCGTGAAACACCTTTCGAAGGTGAAAAAAGAATTATGATCCCGTCGCCGAAAGTAGCAACGTATGACCTGAAGCCGGAAATGAGCGCTATTGAAGTGACGGATGCAATTGTTGCTGAAATCAACAATAAATCGGCGGATTTTATTTGTCTCAATTTTGCCAATGCAGATATGGTTGGCCATACCGGTGTCTGGGAAGCAGCGATAAAAGCAGTTGAAACCGTTGATAAATGTGTGGCCAGAGTGGTGACAGCAGGTCTTGAAAATGGATATGCTATATTCCTGACTGCTGATCATGGCAATGCCGACTTTATGATAAATGCAGATGGTACGCCAAATACTGCACATACCCTGAACCTTGTGCCTTTTTTTATTATTGATAATGATTGGAAAGGGACAATTAAACCAGGAAAACTGGGTGACATCGCGCCAACGATTTTAACGATCATGCAATTACCGATTCCAAAAGATATGACGGGTAATGTGCTGATCGATCGCAAATAATCAAGCAAATGGGTTATGGTTAAAAAAATTCTTTTCGTCCTGTTGATTATCTTGATAGTGATTCAATTTTTTCATCCTGCACGCAACAAAGCGGAAGGTGAGCAACCCAACAAGGTTTCGACACTATACCCTGTATCTTCTGAAGTAAAGAGTATACTAGATAAAGCGTGTATGGATTGCCATAGTAATAACACGGCTTATCCCTGGTATAGTAAGATACAGCCGGTGGATTGGTGGATGACACATCATGTCAATGAAGGAAAAAGGGAGCTAAATTTTGATGAATTCGCAACGTATAATCTGCGACGTCAATATCACAAACTCGAGGAAGTAATGAAACAGGTAAAGGACAATGAAATGCCGATCAGTTCCTATACCTGGATTCATAAGGATGCAATTTTGACTACTGCTGAACAAAACGGATTAATCAATTGGGCTGATTCGATCCGGAATGAAATGAAAAGAAAATACCCCATAGACAGCCTCGAAAGAAAAAATAAAAAATAGCCCTGTTTTTTGACTTTAATCAGTTTACTCTACAAAAATTTTATTTTTTTAAATATTTGACTCCTTTTTATAGAAATCATTCAATTCCTTAGTTCTGCGTAAGGGTTTTATTTAACAAGCGAACCGTTTGACTATGTTTTTTTTTAGAAACCAATGCAGCATTGTAAATCAGAAAATGTCTTAAATTACAGGCAACCAAAGGGAACACATGACCGAGGAAGCCATTTTAAAAGGCTGTTTGCATAACGACGCACTCGCGCAGAGGGAATTATACAATAGGTATAGTCCGAAAATGCTTGCAGTGTGTTATCGTTTCGCACACAACCGTGAAGATGCAGAAGACATGCTGCAGGAAGGCTTTATAAAGGTTTTCTCACAGATACACACTTTTGAAAACCGGGGAGCATTTGAAGGGTGGATTCGCCGGATTGTCGTGCATACCTGCATCAATATTCTGAAAAAGAATAAAAAGTTCAGTGAAAGTATTGACATTATTCATGCGACAGGTGTGCAGGTGAGAGAGGATAGTGTTCATTCAATCGTTCAGGCAAAGCAGGTCGTAGAATGTATCAGGTTGTTGCCGATTGGTTATCGTACTGTTCTGAACCTGTATGCGATTGAAGGGTATAGTCACAAAGAGATTGCCATGATGCTGGAGATTGAAGAAAGTACAAGCAGAAGTCAATATACAAGAGCTAAAGCTATGCTGGAAGATATACTGGTGAGAAAGAAAATAATTATAAATAAACCGAAACAAAGCGCTGAATGGTTTGCTGCTGTGAATAAGTGATCGGGAAGTATTAATCCTGCTCTAAACGTTGCTGGTTATGGAGAGTAATTACAATAATGAGAATTTTGAACGGTTTCTGCGGGAAAGCTCCGACCAGTATCGAATGTATGCTTCGGAAAACGTTTGGAAAAATATTTACAGTTATCTCCACACCCGCCGCAGATGGTTCGGCATCGGGTTGATCCTATTACTTTCCGCTGGATTTGTGACAACGATAATGCTCACTAATTCATCCTCCGTTAGCGGCAATCACCAGGTTGCTCAAACAAAGGAATTACCGGTAGTTAAAAAGGAATCGGCTCAAAATACAACTGAACCAGAAAACCTGATTCTTACTCCCTACAGCAACAATAAAATCACAACTAAAGAAAAGTCTCCGCTGTTACAACCATTCGAATCGACAGGTAATTTAAATTCAATTAGTAGTCCGGTTGTTTCTTCAACGGTTGATGCTGTTGTATCGGAGAAATATGCAGACAATATCGTTAACAACGTTCTACCGGTCGAAAAAAGTGAGGCAGGTTCCGGGCAACCACCATTATTGACATCCACGACTGATGAAAATACAACGATATTAACTCCCATTGCGGTCAATATAATCGATCAGATAACAGACCAGGACACATGGACGAATTCTATCGGTAGCCTGATGAATAATAATACAGGAGTTATAAAAAATGATATCTATAGAACAAGTGCTTTATCAGCAAACAAACCGCTGACTATAGAAAGTGTGATTAATAGCTATGCCCGCCGAAACAAGAAATTGTCATTTCAATATTACTTTACGCCTACAATCAGTTATCGTAAACTGAGTGAAAATAAATCATACATAAGACAGAATTCCGGTGCTTTAATATACGGTGATATAAACAACGTGGTAACACATAAGCCGGACCTGGGCCTTGAAGTCGGAGTAAGTGCACGTTATGCACTTAATAAAATATTAAAGGTAAGAGCAGGTGTTCAGTTCAACACAAGCCGTTACGATATCAAAGCATTTAGTTATGCTACTGAACGTACAACCATCGCGCTGAATACGGGCTACTCTGTTGATTCCATAAGACCTTACAGCAATTACAGAAATTTCAATGGCTATCAATCTGATTGGCTGCACAATTTCTATTTCCAGATTTCAATGCCGGTTGGCATTGAAGTAAAATTGGCGGGAGATGACAAAGTGCAATTCGGAATTGCCAGTACACTGCAACCCACGTATATTCTCGGAGACAGGGTTTATCTTCTTTCTTCCAATTATAAAAACTATGCTGAGGTTCCCTCGCTCATCCGTCGCTGGAATATGAATACAAGCCTTGAAGCATTTGTATCTTATTCTACCGGAAAAATGAATTGGCAAATCGGTCCGCAGGTGCGCTACCAGCTATATTCAAGTTATGTCAAAGAATACCCCGTCAAAGAGAATTTATTTGATTTCGGTTTAAAGATTGGCGTTTCGCCAAACAGGTAATCAATACTAACTGCCGCTTTTAAACCATCCCGGGAATCAAAAATACCCGGGATATTTTTTGCCTTGTTTTCTATTAATTTTAGGCGATGAATCAGTTTCTTCAAAACAGCTCAAAAAAAATCCGGGCAAAACAAATCCTGTCAGTTTCTGTTATACTCTTTGTCACGTGCCTTGCTGCCTGCAAGTCAAAAGACAAACAAACCAAAGAAGCTTTTTTTCCTATTCTTTCGTTTATAAAAAGCCAGGTGGCCCACATTGATACTTCTCTTTACCAAATCACCAAACTTACCAGTATTGACAGCACGTGGGATACGGCGTATATCAGGCGGGAAGACTTCCGCAAATATGCCGGTGATTTTTTACAACTACCGGATCTCTCGGACAAAAAATTTGCCGGCAAATATGATGAGTCAAAGTTTTTTGATGCATCGCTAAACAGGGCCATCATTACATATACACCAAAAGATAAAGAGCAGGAGATACAACGGGAAGAAGTGATGATAGAGCCGAATTCGGAAACCGGTGACAAAGTAAAAAATATCATCGTAGACAAATTGATCAATTCAAAAGAAAGCAGTATTACAAAAAGAATGCTCTGGAATGTAGATGAGAGTTTCCAGGTGACGACGATTATCCAGCAACAAGGCAGGGAAGATTCGACAAACACTATAAAAATTCAATGGCAATAGGTGTTTTATGCAAACATGTTTTACAATAAGAGATGACAGCAGCAGAATTTCAACATATCGCATCAACTATACCCCATGAACCCGGCATCTATAAATATTTTGATGCTGCAAATGAATTATTGTACGTAGGTAAAGCCAAAAGTTTACGTAAACGTGTTGGTTCTTATTTCTCCAAAACGTTCACTTCTTATAAAACACATGAACTTGTTCAGCGTATTCATCATATCGAGTTCACGATAGTAAATTCGGAACAGGATGCTTTCTTGCTTGAAAACTCACTTATAAAACAATTTCAGCCAAGGTTCAATATCAATCTGAAAGATGACAAAAGCTATCCGTATATCGTTATAAAAAATGAACCTTTCCCCCGTGTGTTTCTTACAAGACGAAAAATGGATGACGGTTCAGAATATCTTGGTCCATATACTTCGGTGGGAAAGGTGAGGGAATTACTTGACTTTATTAAACAAACGATACAGTTAAGGAACTGTTCACTTAATCTTACGACAAATAATATTGAACGAAAAAAGTTTAAGGTTTGCCTCGAATATCATTTGGGCAATTGCAAAGGCCCCTGTGAAAGTTTGCAAAATGAAGGGGATTACAGGGAAGGTTTGGTACAATTGAAAAATCTTTTAAAGGGGAATCTTTCCCCGGTAATACAGCATTTCAAACAGGAAATGAAAAGTTATGCTGAACGGATGGAATTCGAAAGAGCTGAAATAACCCGCAAGAAAATCGAGTTCATTGAAAACTATCAATCAAAATCGGTTATTGTCAGCAGCAGGCTTGGCGACCTGGATGTGTTTTCGATTATTAAGGAACAGGACATCGCGTACGTGAATTATCTCATGGTACAAAACGGTACGATCGTCCAGACACAAACACTTCGTTTCGAAACGCATCTCGATGAGCCGGAAACAGAAATATTAAGTTTTGCCATTGCACAGTGCAGAACAACTTTCAATAGTACTGCCAAAGAAATCATCATCCCTTTTCCTGTCGAATATGTCGAGCAAAACATTAATCTTTTGGTACCAAAAGCAGGAGAAAAAAAGCAATTGCTTGACCTTTCATTTAAAAACGTGCAATATTTTATACAGGAGATAAAGGAGAAGGAACGATTACATCTCACGAAGCAGCAAATGAACAAAACAGCGATCCTTGAAGAATTGCAACAGGATCTTCAATTAGCGGACGTGCCCGTTCATATCGAATGCTTCGACAACTCGAATTTCCAGGGAAGCTATCCTGTTTCTGCTATGGTTTGTTTTAAAAACGGAGAGCCCAGTAAAAGGG
>Ga0207645_10000328_pt1 | contig 39622 bp, 37 predicted proteins | sample KBSM53metaG_FD_184331 | JGI IMG/M metagenome (GOLD analysis project Ga0207645, IMG submission 184331) | Miscanthus rhizosphere microbial communities from Kellogg Biological Station, Michigan, USA - KBS M5-3 metaG (SPAdes) (version 2) | ecosystem: Host-associated > Plants > Roots > Rhizosphere >...
GAGGACCTCGTGGCTGCTGGGCTCGCCGATGACGCACCAGTCGATGTGCTCGTTGCGCGACTGGAGCGTTTCGATGACCCGCCTCGTGCCGTCGATCGAGGGACCTTCCTCGTCGCTGGTGAGCAAAAAGGCAAGCGTCCCACGATGATCCGGGCTGCGTGCGATGAATCGCTCCGCGGCGACCACCATCGCCGCGAGACCGCTCTTCATGTCCGCCGCGCCGCGGCCGTAAAGGCGACCGTCGCGGACCTGCGGCACGAAGGGATCGGAGGCCCAATCTTCCCTGGGTCCTGCCGGGACGACGTCGGTGTGACCCGCGAAGCAGAGCACCGGTGCCGCGCGGCCGCGCCGGGCCCAGAGGTTATCGACGGGCCCGAAGGCTAGCCGCTCGTCGGCGAAGCCGATAGGCGCAAGGCGCGCACCGATCACGTCCAGACAGCCCTGATCTGCCGGGCTCACCGAAGCGCGACGCATCAGTTCCAAGGTCAGTTCGAGGGCGGCTGACATGGGGCTGACATGTTCCTCTGCTTGACGCGGGGCGAGCGCATGCGGCCGGCGCTATATAGCGGAGCCCGCGCTCGCGAACAAGGAGCTCGCTTGTCACATGTCTGTCATGAACACCCTCCACACTGCCGGCCGTGGTCAGGGCACGCGCCGTGCGGCGCCTATTCTCGAAGAGGGTAAGTCCATGAAGCTGTGGTGGAATGTCGCGATGCCGGCGCTGGTCGCCGGAGTGTTGGCGGCCGGTGCACCGACCTCGGCCAGCGCCCAGGGAACGATCAAGATGGATGGCTCGAGCACTGTGTTTCCGATCGCCGAAGCGCTCGCCGAGGAATATCAGATCTCGAAACGCGGCAAGGTCCGTGTAACGGTGGGCATAGCGGGCACCGGCGGCGGATTCAAGAAGTTCTGTCGCGGCGAGACCGACATGTCGAACGCGTCGCGCCCCATCCTTAAGGAGGAAATGGAAGCTTGCCGCGCAGCCGGGATCAAGTACCTCGAGATACCCGTCGCCTTCGACGCGCTCACCGTCGTGGTTAACCCGCAGAACACCTGGGTGAAGAGCATGACCGTTGCGGACCTCAAGAAAATGTGGGAGCCGGCCGCGCAGGGCCGCGTCACGACCTGGAAGCAGGTGCGCGCCGAATATCCGGCGGAGCGGCTGATGCTGTTCGGCCCCGGCGCTGATTCCGGAACATTTGATTACTTCACGGAAGCCGTTAACGGTAAGGCGAAGGCGAGCCGCGGCGACTACACGGCGAGCGAAGACGACAACACGCTCGTTCAGGGCGTCGAGAACAACAAGAGTGCACTCGGATACTTCGGTTTCGCGTATTACGCCGCGCACAAGGACAAGATGCGCGCCGTGCCGATCGACGGCGGTAAGGGCCAGGGCCCCGTCTCTCCGAGCCTCGAGGCCGTCACCAAGGGCACCTACAACCCGCTGTCGCGGCCACTCTTCGTCTATGTGAAGGAAGAATCGCTCAAGCGACCCGAGGTCAAGGAGTTCGTCAAGTTCATGCTGACCGAAGGCGGCGCACTCGTCGCCGAGGTCGGCTACCTGCCGCTGCCCGACAAGGCGTACGAGCTCGCCTGGCGGCACGTCGAGACCGGCAAGCTCGGATCGGTATTTGGCGGCGTCCCGGAAGTCGGCGTCACGATCGACGATCTGCTCGCCCGCGAGGGCAAGCTCTAGGACACGCGCCGACGAGCGCATGGACAGGGTCGAATTCGACACCCTGCGGGAGTACAGTACCGCGCCGCGTCGCAGGGAAGCGACGTGGCGCATGGACCGGGCAACCAAATGATCGGACCGGGTGAGCCATGAATGCTGTCCCTGCCACGCGTGTCGCGGGCGCATTCTCATCGTTGCGGTTCCGCAAGGGACGCGACCGTTTGGTCGAGCTCATCCTGCTGCTCGCGGGGCTGGTCGCCGTCTTTACGACGATCGCCATCGTCTGCGTCCTGGTTTACGAGTCCTCGTTTTTCTTCCGCACCGTTTCGATCGGCGAGTTCCTCACCGACACGATGTGGACGCCGCTGTTTGCGGATGCCCGCTACGGGATTCTCCCGCTGGTTTCGGGCACGCTGACGACGACCATGGTCGCGCTGCTGGTGGCCATCCCGGTCGGAACCACAATTGCGATCTACCTCTCTGAGTTCGCGCCGCATCGGCTTCGCGAGACGGTCAAGCCGATTCTCGAGCTGCTCGGTGCGGTGCCAACGGTGGTGTACGGCTACTTCGCGTTGCTCATGGTCACGCCGCTGCTGCAGAAGCTGATACCCGGGCTGCCGGGTTTCAACATGCTGAGCGCGGGGCTCGTGATCGGGCTCATGATCGTGCCCTACGTAGCGACCGTCGGCGAAGACGCGATGCGGGCGGTGCCGCGCTACATGCGCGAGGGCTCCTACGCGATGGGCGCGACGAGACTGCAGACGGCGCTCCGCGTCGTCGTGCCGGGCGCGCTTTCGGGAATCGCAGCCGCGTACATCCTCGGCATTTCGCGCGCGGTGGGCGAGACCATGGTGGTCGCGATCGCGGCGGGGATGCAGCCGCAACTGACATTCAATCCCACGGAGCCGGCGGCCACGATCACCGCTTACATCGTCCAGGTGAGCCTTGGCGACCTGCCGCACGGCAGCATCGGCTACCAGAGCATCTTCGCCGCGGGACTCGTGCTGATGTTGATAACGCTCGTGTTCAACGTGATCGGATTCTTCCTGACCCGTCGCTTCCGCGAGGCGTATTGATGGCCGCCGTGGCACAGCTGACGCTCAAGGACCTCCGCGCGGGCCTAGGTTGGCGCAAGCAGCTCGACAAGCTGTTCGTGATCGTGGGGCTGCTCGTCATGATCGCCTGCCTGGCGATACTCGCGATCCTGTTTCTCGACCTGGTGCGCGACGGTGCGAGCCGCTTCGGGTGGGACTTCTTCACGTCGTTTCCGTCGCGCAAGGCCGAGCGGGCCGGAATCCTCTCGGCTGCGGTCGGGACGACCATGATCATGTTCGTCACCGCGCTGGTCGCGCTGCCGGTCGGTGTCGCCGCCGCGATCTATCTCGAGGAGTACGCGCCTAAGAACTGGTTCACCGGGATCATCGAGATCAACGTCACCAACCTGGCGGGTGTGCCGTCGATCGTCTACGGCCTGCTCGCGCTCGGGCTCTTCGTCTACCAGTTCGGTCTCGGCCAGAGCGTGCTGTCGGCCGGGCTCACGCTCGCGCTCCTGATCCTGCCCATCGTCATCGTCGCGACGCGCGAAGCGCTACGCTCTGTGCCAAAGGCGATCCGCGAAGCCGCCTATGGCCTCGGCGCGACGCGCTGGGAGGTGACCCGTGACCACGTGCTGCCGTATTCGACCGGCGGCATCCTGACGGGTCTCATACTCGGACTGTCGCGGGCGATCGGCGAAACCGCGCCCATCATCACCATCGGTGCCCTGTCGTTCATCGCCTTCCTGCCGCCATCGCCGGTGTCTGGCGAATTTCCGTTCCTGAACTTCGAGTGGCTGCGCAGCGAGTTCACCGCGATGCCGATCCAGATGTTCAACTGGGTGTCGCGACCCGACCAGGCGTTCCAGGCGAACGCCGCCGCGGCCGGCGCCATCCTGCTCGGCATGACGCTGCTCATGAACGCGCTGGCGATCTGGATCCGCTACCGGTTCCGGAAGCGAATCAACTGGTGACCACGATGGACACAGTCGCGCCGACTCATGCCGTACCCGATAAGAGGCGGGCAAACCCGATGCAAGGCGAACAAACCAGCCCCTCGGCCGGGCCGCCCAGCGTTTCGATCACGGTCGAGGACCGCAAAGCCGTGCGCGCCAACCCGCCCAAGGCGCGAGCCGATGCGCTCAACTTCTGGTACGGCAGCAATCAGGCGCTCAAGGGCATCAATCTCTCGATCCCAGAGCACCAGGTGACCGCTCTCATCGGTCCGTCGGGCTGCGGCAAGAGCACCTTCCTTCGCTGCTTCAACCGGATGCACGATCTGCAGCCCGACACCCGCTACCAGGGCTCGATCATGCTGCGGCCCGACGACATCAATCTGGTCGGTGCCGGCGTGGATCCGATCGAGGTGCGGATGCGGATCGGCATGGTCTTCCAGAAGCCGAATCCGTTTCCGAAGACCGTGTTCGAGAACGTGGCCTACGGCCTCCGGCTGCGCGGGGTTCGCAACCGGACCGACCTCGCGGAACGGGTCGAAGGCGCGCTGCGCGCCGCGGCGATCTGGGACGAGGTCAAGGACCGGCTGTCGGACTCTGCGCTTGCGCTCTCGGGGGGCCAGATGCAGCGACTCTGCATCGCCCGTGCACTCGCGACGCAGCCGGAGATATTGCTGTTCGACGAGCCGACGTCGGCGCTCGACCCGATCGCAACCGCGAAGATCGAGGAGCTCATCTCGGAGCTCCGCCAGCATGTGACCATCCTGATCGTCACGCACAACATGCAGCAGGCAGCGCGCGTCTCCGACTTCACTGCCTTCATGTATCTGGGCGAGCTGGTGGAGGTGGGTGCGACCAGCATGATCTTCACCAACCCAGGCAAGAAGGCGACCGAGGACTACATCACCGGCCGTTACGGCTGACCGAGCGGAATGCAGACCTTGGAACAACCGCCGTCGGCCACCCCCAAGCCCGACGCCGATACCGGGGCCGTCTCCGGCCCGGGCCCGGCGGGCGACCCGGCCGAGGGTCACATCTCGAAGACAGTCGACCAGTCGCTCGTCGATCTGCGGCTGCGCGCGGTAGCCATGGGCGGGCTGGTGATCGACCAGGTGGCGAGCTGCGTGCGGGCGCTGGTGGAGCACGACGCGAAGCTGGCCGAACTGGTGTTGTCGCGCGAGACGCTCGTCAATGCCTACGACGGGCAACTCGACCGCGACACGCTCACCTTCATCGCGCTGCAGCAGCCGGTCGCAAGCGACCTGCGAATGGTGCGCGCGATCGCCCGCGCAGGTCTCGAGCTTGAACGTATCGGCGACGAGTCGAAGAAGATCGCGCGCTTCGCCTCGCGCGCGGCCGCGCAAGGGGGTCACGACCCGGTCGTCGCCGTGTCGCGCTACCTGCGCCACATGGGCGAACTCTCGGTCACGATGCTCCGCAGCGCGGTGCGAGCCCTGGACGAGGCCGATGCGGGGCTCGCGCGCCAGGTGCTGGCGCGCGATCGCGAGCTCGACGCAGAGTTCGCGACCGCGTTGCGACAGCTGATGTCATTCGTGATGCAGGACCACCAGTTCCTCAAGGCGACACTCGATACCGTGTTTGCGCTCAAGGGCCTGGAGCGGATGGGCGATCACGCCAAGAACGTGGCGGAGCAAGTGCTCTACATGGTGGGCGACGACGCCGAATCGGGCCGCGGCTGACAACGGAGTCTTCCCATCTAATCGATCCCGCGCAGCAGCTCGTTGATGCCCGTGCGCGCGCGGGTCTTCGCGTCGACGCGTTTGACGATCACCGCGCAGGAAAGCGCATAACGGCCGTTCGTCGCGGGCAGCGAGCCGGGCACGACGACGGCGCCCGCGGGGACGCGACCCTGGATGACCTCGTCGCGCTCACGGTCATAGATGCGGGTGCTCTGTCCGATGAAGACCCCCATCGATATCACGGCGCCCTGCTCAACGATGACGCCCTCGACGATTTCCGAGCGTGCGCCGATGAAGCAGTCGTCCTCGACGATGGTCGGCGCGGCTTGCAGGGGCTCGAGGACGCCGCCGATCCCGACGCCGCCTGACAAATGCACGTTGCGGCCGATCTGCGCGCAGGAACCCACGGTAGCCCAGGTATCGACCATCGAGCCTTCGCCGATCCAGGCACCGACGTTGACGTAGCTCGGCATCAGCACCGCATTCGGCGCGACGTAGGCGCCGCGCCGCACCACGGCGGGCGGGACGACCCGTACACCCTCGGCGCGGAACCGCGCGTCGGTGTGCTCCGCGTACTTGAGCGGTACGCGGTCGAAGAACCGCGTGTAGCCCGCATCGGCCACGCGGTTGTCGTACAGCCGGAAGGAGAGCAGCACGGCCTTCTTGAGCCATTCATTGACGAGCCATTGCCCATCGCGCTTTTCCGCGACGCGGAGCTGTCCGGTGTCGAGCAGGTCGAGCGCGCGCTCGACCGCCGCGCGTACTTCCGGCGGGGCGCGCTCCGGCGTGAGTTCCGCGCGCGTCTCGAACGCCGCGTCGACGGCGGCTGCAAGGCGGGGGATCGCGTCCATCGGTGCCGCCTCCAACTTCAGGCGAGCCTGGCCTCGACCCGTCGGTCGAGCGTCTCGAACAGCTGATCCTGGAGCCTGCGCCGCGCGGCCTCGGACAGCGCCCGGCCCTGGTGGTCGGTTACGAAGAACACGTCCTCGGCCCGCTCACCGATCGTCATGATCTTGGCGGTGGCTACGTCGATGCGCTCGGCGAGGAACACCTTGCCGATCTCCGAGAGCAACCCGGGCCGGTCACCTGAGATCAGTTCGAGGATGGTGCGATTCTGCACCGGGTCGTCGGTGAAGGTGATCTGCGTCGGCGTCGTGAACATGCGCACCTGGCGCGGCGCGCGGCGCGTGACTACCGGCAGCGCAGCCTCCGGTGCCTGCAACACCCGCCAGAGCTGCTGTTCGATCTCCTGCGCGCGGTGCCGGTCGGCGATCGGTGCACCGTTGTCTTCGAGGACGAGATAGGTGTCGAGACTCATGCCGCCCTCGAGTGGCGTGATGCGCGCATCGAGGATGTTGAGCCCCATCTGATCGAGGAGAGCGGTGGTGCGGGCGAAATTGTGCTGGCGATGAGGCAGGAACGTCAGCACGGCGTTGCCGCCGCGCTCCGGGGTGTGCCGCACGGCGGCAAGAGTCGCAGAGTCGCCCGGCTCGCGCTGCACGAGCAGGCCGGTATGCCAGGCGATCTCGGCGGGTGTATGTCGCAGGAAGTACGCGTCGTTGAAGCGGGTCCAGACCGCGTTGACCGGCTCGGCGCCGATCCCCAGCCGGGCACATTCGTCGCGGGCGGCCGCGCGCACTTCGGCGACCAGCTCCTCCTGGTCGAGCGGCGCCTCGAGGCCGCGCCGCAGGGCTCGCTTGGCGCGTTCGTAGAAATCCGAGAACAGCGCCGACTTCCACGAATTCCACAGCTTCGGGTTCGTGCCCCGAACGTCGGCGACCGTGAGCAGATACAGGTAGTCGAGATGCGCCTGATCGCCAACGGTGCGTGCGAACTCGCGGATCACCTGCGGATCCGAGATGTCTTTCTTCTGCGCGGTCAGTGAAAAGAGCAGGTGATGCCGTACCAGCCACGCAACGAGCCGCGCGTCGTAGCGGGAAAGTCCCTGCTCGAGGCAGAAAGCCTCCGCATCGACGGCACCCAGCTCCGAGTGATCGCCGCCGCGTCCCTTGGCGATGTCGTGAAAAAGCGCCGCGAGATATGCGAGCTCAGGCTTGGGCAGCGTCGCCATCAGCCGCGACAGCTCCGGGAACTCGTGCTCGAAGCGCGGCAGCGCGAGACGCCGGAGGTTGCGTACCACGAACAGCGTGTGCGCGTCGACGGTGTAGGCATGGAACAGGTCGTACTGCATCCGGCCCACGATGCGGCCGAAGGCCGGTATGTAACGGCCGAGCACGCCGTAGAGGTTCAGCCTGCGCAGCTCGTGCGTGACGCCGACCGGTGCGCGCAGGATGTCGTGGAACAGCCGGTGATTGCGCGGGTTCTGCCGGAACTCCTCGTCGATCAGCCACAGATGCCGGCCGAGCGCGCGGATGGTTGTCGCGCGCACGCCGCGCAGCTGCGGGTGATGCTGCATGATCTGGAACAGCTCCAGGATCGCGGACGGCTGCCGCGCGAAGACCTCGTCGGCGGTGACTTCGAGATATTCGTTGCGGATCTGGAAGCGCGCGTTGATCGGCACCGGCGCGCTGGTCGTGTCGGTCAGGATCGCCTCGCGAAAGAGCTGCAGCAGCATCTCGTTCAGCAGGCTCACGTCCATCACGGTGCGGTAGTAGCGCTGCATGAACTGCTCGACCGCGAGCGTGTAGGTCGCATCCTCGTAGCCGAACATCTTCGCCAGGCGGATCTGGTGGTCGAACAGCAGCCGGTCCTCGCGCCGGCCGGTCAGCACGTGCAGCGCGAACCGCACCTTCCACAGGAACGACTGCGCAGCGTGGAGCTTGCGCAGCTCGCTCGCGGTGAGAAAGCCGTGCCCCACCAGCTCGTCGAGCGTGTCGGCGCCGAAATGCCGTTTCGCCACCCAGCCGATCGTCTGGATGTCGCGCAGCCCCCCGGGGCTCGCCTTGACGTTCGGCTCGAGGTTGTAGGCCGTGTCATGGTACCGATGGTGCCGCGCGGTCTGCTCGGCGACCTTCGCCTCGAAGAACTGCCGCGGGCTCCACACGTTGTCCTGACCGAGTGCCCGGCGCATCGCCTGGAAGAGATTGTCGGGGCCGGCGAGCAGACGCGCCTCGATCAGCGTGGTGGCGACGCTCACGTCCGCCGCGCTCTCGCGCTGGCAGTCGTCGATGGTTCGCACGCTGTGGCCGACCTCGAGCCCGATGTCCCAGAGGAAGGCGAGAAACCGTTCGATACCGTCGTGACCGCCCGCGACCTCGCTCTTCGGCAGCAGGATCATGACGTCGATGTCTGAACAGGGATGCAGCTCGCCACGCCCGTAGCCGCCGACCGCGACCAGGGCCACATCACGCCCGCCCGCGCCCGCATGCAGGTTCCACGCACGTCTCAACACGAGGTCGACCATCCGCGCCCGGTCACGCACCAGCATCTCGACGGACTCGTCGTCGGAAAAGCGCTGGCGCAGGTGCTGATCGCCGTCGGCGAGCGCACGACGGAATGCCGAGACGGGGTCGGACCCGGCGTCGAATGAGGTGCTGAGCGACTCGAGAAAAGGCCAGGACGGCAGGACGACCCGACCCGCGGCTGCCTCGCTGCCGTCGGCCGGGATCGACGAAGACATGCTCAGACCGGAGCCTGCTCGTTCGAGCCCAGAGTCAGAACGTCGACGCCACCGTCGGTCACGAGAACCGTGTGTTCCCATTGTGCCGACAGAGAATGATCCCGGGTTATTACAGTCCAGCCATCGGGCAGGAGCCGCACCTCCCGCCGCCCGGCGTTGACCATCGGCTCGATCGTAAAGGTCATGCCGGACCGCAGCGTGAGCCCCGTATCGGGCTGACCGTAATGCAGCACCTGCGGATCTTCGTGGAAGCCACGACCGATGCCGTGTCCGCAGTACTCGCGCACGACACTGTAATGGTTCGCCTCCACGAATCGCTGGATCGCATAGCCGATGTCGCCGAGCCGCGTGCCAGGGCGCACGCCGCGTATGCCGTGCCACATCGCCGCGTAGGTCACGTCGATCAGGCGCTGAGCGTGCGGCGGGATCTTTCCGACCGCGTACATCCGCGAGCTGTCGCCATGGAACCCGTCCTTGATCACGGTCACGTCGACGTTGACGATGTCGCCCTGCTTGAGCCGGCGATCGCCCGGTATCCCGTGGCACACGACGTGGTTGACCGACGTACAGATCGACTTGGGGTAGCCGCGGTAACCGAGTGGCGCCGGGATCGCGCGCTGGACGTCGACGATGTAGTCGTGGCAGATGCGGTCCAGCTCCTCCGTCGACACCCCGGGGATCACGTGCGGGCCGATCATGTCGAGTGTCTCGGCCGCAAGGCGACCGGCGACCCGCATGGCCTCCTGGTCGGCGTGATCCTTGATCGACACCCGGCCGAGGCGGTCTTCGGCGTGGCTCATGGGTTCTGGATGATGCATCGTGGGAAATTGTCCGGGCGCCATCCGGAGGCGCTCGCAAGTGTTTGGATCTGCGGGAAACTTATGGTATAAAGCGCGCCCCTTTTTGACAACGAAATCCGCACACGCGCCGGCACATGTGGCCGGGTGCCCGGGGACGCCGAAAGGCCAGCCGGGTTGCCGCATGGGGCGCGTGGAGGCTCAACCCTACAAGGAGACTTATACATGGCCAGCGTGTCCATGCGGCAGATGCTGGAGGCGGGTGTTCATTTCGGACATCAGACCCGCTTCTGGAACCCGAAGATGGCCCCGTTCATCTTCGGCGATCGTAACCGGATCCACATCATCAATCTCGAGAAGACGCTGCCTCTCTACGCCGAGGCCGCGGGCTTCATCAAGTCGCTGGTCGCCGACGGCGGCAAGGTGCTCTTCGTCGGCACCAAGCGCTCCGCGCGCGAAGCGATCGCGAAGGAAGCGACGCGCTGCAGCATGCCATTCGTCAGTCACCGCTGGCTGGGCGGCATGCTCACCAACTTCAAGACCATTCGACAGTCGATCCGTCGCCTGGGAGAGATCGACGAGATGCTGGGCAGCGGCGTCGTCGAGGGTCGCAGCAAACGCGAGGCCCAGACCCTGCGTCGCGAGCGCGAGAAGCTCGACCGGAGCCTGGGCGGCATCAGGGAGATGGACGGGCTGCCGGATGCGCTGTTCGTGGTCGACGTCGGCCATGAGCGCATTGCCGTGCACGAGGCACAGAAGCTCGGCATCCCGGTGGTGGCGATCGTCGACACCAACTGCTCGCCCGACGGCATCAGCTACGTGATCCCCGGCAACGACGACGCGATGCGCGCAATCCACCTCTATTCGGCTGGTATCGCCGACGCCGTGCTCGAAGGACGGGCAACGATCCCCGAGGTCGCGGTCGGCGAGGATGAGTTCGTCGAGCTCGACGAGGAAGGCAAGCCGCGGCCGAAGGGAGCCGCGCGTCGCCGTGCGGCGCCCGTCCGGAAGAAGGCCCCCGCGCGTCGCCGGACGACCGCTGCGGCAGCGCCCGCCGAGTCAGAAGCGGCGGCGGCTGAGGCTGCGGCGGTGGAGCTGATCGAGGCCGATCCGGAGGAAAGCCCGGAGGCGTTCATGGCGCGGCGCGCGGCGGCACGCAAGAAGGCACCTGCGACGGCCGCCGCGGCCACCACGCCCCCGCCGGCTGCCGATGCGCCACCGGTCGCGGATACACCGGACAGCCCCGCCGCTGCGCCGGAGGGCGAGTGACCATGGCCGTGACCGCGGAAGCCGTCAAGCTGCTGCGCGAGCGTACCGGTGCCGGCATGATGGAATGCAAGAAGGCCCTGGTGGAAGCGGGTGGGGACCTCGAGGCGGCGGCCGAGATCATGCGCAAGTCTGGTCTCGCCAAGGCCGACAAGAAGGCCGGCCGGGTCGCGGCGGAGGGCGTGATCGCGATCGAGCGCGCGGCCGACGGGCGCTCCGCTGCCGTCGTCGAGATCAACTCGGAAACCGATTTTGTCGCCCGCGAGGCCGACTTCCGCTCGTTCGCCTCGGCTGTGGCCAAGGCGGCTCTGGCTGCGCGTCCAGCGGATCTCACCGGTCTCGCTGCCGTCCGCCTGCCCACCGGGCAGTCCGTGGAGGAAGCCCGCCGCGCACTGGTAGCGCGGCTCGGCGAGAACATCGGCGTGCGGCGCTTCGAGCTCGTCGAGAGCCCTGGCCCGCTGGGCAGCTACCTGCACGGCACCCGGATCGGCGCGCTGGTCGCGCTGACGGCTGGCGACGACGATCTTGCGCGGGACCTCGCCATGCATGTCGCGGCGATCAATCCGCAGTTCGTCAGCGCGGAAGACGTTCCCACGGACCAGGTGGCAAAGGAGCGCGAGATCTTTCTGGCGCAGATCGCAGGCGACCCGAAGGCGCAGGGCAAGCCGGCCGAGATTGTCGCCAAGATGGTCGAAGGCAAGGTCCGCAAGTACCTGGGGGAAATCACGCTCACCGGTCAGCCCTTCGTCAAGGACGACAAGCTGGCGGTCGGCGAAGTGCTGAAGCGCGGCAATGCCCGCGTGTTGCGCTTCGCGCGGTTCGAGGTCGGCGCGGGGATCGAGAAGAAGCAGGAGAACTTCGCCGCCGAGGTGATGGCGCAGGTACGGGGCACCTGAGGCCCGGATCGGCGACCATCCTTACCGGAGCCCCGCTGATGCGGGGTTCCTTATAATGGCGCCCCGTCGGAGGTGGCAGACCTGATGGCTCAAGCCGATGACGGTACCCCGCGCTACAAGCGCATCCTGGTGAAGCTGTCCGGCGAGGCCCTGATGGGCGAGTCGGACTACGGCATCGACCCGGTGTTCCTCAAGCGCCTCGCCGCCGAGATCGCCGCGGTCCGCAGCGCCGGGATCGAGGTGGCGCTGGTGGTGGGCGGCGGAAACCTGTTCCGCGGCGCCGGTCTTGCACGGGCCGGAATGGACCGCGTCACGGCCGACCAGATGGGCATGCTGGCCACGGTGATGAACTCGCTCGCATTGCAGGATGCCCTTGAATCGATCGGGCTGTACGTGCGTGTCATGTCGGCGATCCGCATCAACGAAGTGTGCGAGGACTACATCCGCCGCCGCGCGGTGCGTCACCTCGAAAAGGGGCGCGTGACGATCTTTGCCGCCGGTACAGGCAATCCCTTCTTTACGACGGATACGGCCGCGAGCCTGCGCGCGATCGAGATCGACGCGCAGTTGCTGCTCAAGGCCACCAAGGTCGACGGTGTCTACGACGCCGACCCGGCTGCGAACCCGACGGCGCGGCGCTACGAGCGGCTGCGCTACGACCAGGTTCTCGACGACCGGCTGAACGTAATGGACGCCACCGCGATCGTGCTGTGCCGCGATCACGACCTGCCGATGCGGGTCTTCAACCTCAACGAGGCGGATGCGCTGGTGCGTGCTGCGCGCGGCGAGGATGTTGGCACTCTGGTCACGAACTGAAGCGGCGCCGCGCCGCCGGAGACCGTCATGCTCGAGGATATCAAGAAGGACGCCGCCGAGCGCATGGGCAAGTGCGTCGCTGCGTATCGCAACGAACTGAAGCGGCTGCGTACCGGTCGCGCCAGCACCAGCCTGCTCGATCACATCCGCGTCGAATACTACGGCAACGATGTGCCGCTGCAGCAGGTCGCGAACGTCGCCGTGGAGGACGCGCGGACGCTCACGATCGTGCCGTGGGAGAAGCCCATGGTCCCGGTGATCGAGAAGGCGATCATGAAGTCCGATCTCGGGCTCACGCCGGCGACCGCAGGTGCGGTGATCCGGGTCCCGCTGCCCGCGCTGACCGAGGAACGGCGGCGTGATCTGACCAAGGTCGTGCGGCACGAAGCGGAGAACGCGCGGGTCGCGATACGCAACGTGCGGCGCGACGTGATGCACGAGCTGAAGGAGATGCTCAAGGAGAAGCTCGTGTCCGAGGACGACGATCGCCGGGCACAGGACGACGTGCAGAAGCTCACCGACAAGTATGTCGCCGAGGTCGACCACGTTCTCGCCGACAAGGAAAAGGAACTGATGCAGGTCTGAGCCGTGACGCAGATGCGAGAGGGCGTAGTGGGAACTCCGCGTCATGTCGCGGTGATCATGGACGGCAATGGTCGGTGGGCGGCGCAGCGCTCGCTGCCGCGTCACGCCGGTCACCGCGCCGGCGTCAAGGCCGTGCGCGCCACCGTCGAGGGCTGCGCGCGCCGTGGTGTCGATGCCCTGACGCTGTTCGCCTTCTCGAGCGAGAACTGGAGCCGGCCGGCCGACGAGGTCGCGAAGCTCATGTTGATGTTTGTCGAGGCGATCGACCGCGAAGTCGACGACCTGTGCAAGAACGGTGTCCGGCTGCGGTTCATCGGCGATGAGACACGGCTCAAGCCCAGACTGATCGCGCGCATGCGCGCTGCGGAGACGCAGACGGCCGCGGGCGGGCGCATGACGCTCAACGTGGCGATCGCCTACGGGGGCCGTTGGGACATTGTCGCCGCCGCGCGCACGCTCGCTCGGCGCTGCGTGGCCGGCGAGTTTCCCTCGGACACGATCGACGAGGCCGCGATCCGCTCGGCCCTCCAGCTCGGGGACGGGCCCGATCCGGACCTCTTCATACGCACGGGCGGCGAGCATCGCATCAGCAATTTCCTGCTCTGGAACCTGGCGTACACGGAGCTCTATTTCTGCGACGTCCTGTGGCCGGATTTCGACGACGACCAGCTCGAGCAGGCATTCCGTCACTACGGCAGCCGGCAGCGGCGCTTCGGGCTCACCGCGGCGCAAGTCGGCAGTGGCTGATTCCTTGCGTCAACGCGTGCTCACCGCGCTTCTGCTCGCCGGTCTCGTGATCGCCGCGCTGCTCGGTTTGCCCGGTCACGCCGCGGTGGCGGCGATCGCGCTCGTGATGCTCGCGGGCGCCTGGGAGTGGGCCGTGTTCGCGGGACTCACCTCGACCGCCGGGCGCGTAGGCTACGTAGCGCTGGTTGCGGTGACCATTGCTCTGCTCTGGACCGCGAGCGACGACGGTGCGAACCTGCGCGCAATCCTGGTCTTGGCGATGCTCTGGTGGCTGGCGGGGCTGCTATGGCTCTTGTTTGCGTCGCACAGGGGAGGGCACGTGGCCGCCGCGCTCGCCGGCCTAGCCGTGCTTGCGCCAGCGGCCGTCGGACTCGCGCGCCTGGTGCTGATCGAGCCGAAGGGCCGGGAACTGCTGCTCTTCCTTATCGTGCTGACGGCCGCAGCTGACGTCGGAGCGTTCTTCGGCGGGCGACGCTTCGGTCGCCGCAAGCTCGCGCCCGCGGTCAGCCCGGGTAAGACCTGGGAAGGTCTGATGTCGGGCATGCTCGCTGCCTCGCTCGCTGCCGCCGGCGGGGCGCAGCTGCTCGGGCACCCGCTCCTGCCATGGCTTGGACTCTGTCTGGGAGTCGCGATGATTTCGGTTGTCGGCGACCTCGTTGAAAGCATGTTCAAGCGACGCACCGGTCTCAAGGACAGCGGCAGTCTCCTGCCAGGCCACGGCGGGGTGCTCGACCGCATCGACAGCCTGACCGCAGCGGCACCTGCGTTCGTCCTCGGCCTGATGACTTTCGGCTGGGCGGTATGAGCGGCATCGCGGTACTCGGCAGCACGGGCAGCGTCGGTGCAAGCACGCTCGACGTCGTCGCGCGCCATCGCGACCGTTACCACGTGCATACGCTCGCCGCGCGTTCGGACCACCGCCGGCTGCTCGCGCAGTGCATCGCGCATCGCCCCCGTCTCGCGATCCTCGAGGACACGCAGGCCGCGCAGGAACTCGGCGCTGCGCTCCGGGCAAGCGGGCTTCCCACACGTGTCGAGAGCGGTCGCACGGCGCTCGTGGATGCCGTACGCGACGCGGAAGTCGAGGTTGTCATGGCCGCAATCGTGGGTGCGGCGGGTCTGCCGTCGACGATCGCGGCCGCATCCGCGGGCAAACGCGTCCTGCTCGCGAACAAGGAATCCCTGGTCGTCGGAGGGGCGTTGCTGGTCTCCGCGGCCCGCAAGGCGGGAGCAACACTGATTCCGATCGACAGCGAACACAACGCGATTTTCCAGTGCATGCCGACAGGAACCTCGGCGGGCGTGCCCGCGGCCGGCGTGCGCCGCATACTGTTGACCGCCTCGGGGGGGCCTTTCCTGCGGATGCCGCGGGCGGAGATGGCGCGGGTCACGCCCGACGAGGCCTGCGCACATCCGCGCTGGCGCATGGGGCGGAAGATATCGGTGGACTCTGCGACCCTGATGAACAAGGGTCTCGAGCTGATCGAGGCCTGCGTGTTGTTTGGCATGGAACCACGGCAGGTGGAAGTGGTCGTACATCCGCAGAGCATCGTGCATTCGATGGTGGAATACGTGGACGGATCGGTCCTGGCCCAGCTCGGCAATCCGGACATGCGTACGCCAATCGCGCACGCACTCGGCTGGCCGGATCGCATCGCCTCAGGTGTAGAATCCCTCGACCTTGTGGCGGCGGCGCGGCTCGATTTCGAGGCGCCCGACGTCGAGCGTTTTCCGGCACTGCGGCTGGCGCGGTCGGTGTCCGAAGCCGGCGGGACCAGCCCGGCAGTGCTCAACGCTGCCAATGAGATCGCGGTCGCGGCATTTCTCGCCGGGCGGCTCGGCTTCGCAGGCATTCCGGCAATCATCGAGGCCGTGCTCGACCGCCACCAGTGCCGTCAGGTGGACGACCTTCAGGATGTGCTGGCAGCCGATCGCTGGGCCCGCCAGGAGGCGGAATCGATGATGACGAGGGCGGCCGTAGCCGGCACATGACGATATTCACCTACGTATTCGCGTTTCTCATCGCCATCGGCGTGCTCGTGGCCGTGCACGAGTTCGGGCATTTCTGGATGGCTCGCCGCCTCGGTATCCGCGTGGTGCGGTTCTCGATCGGCTTTGGCCGGCCGCTGTGGCGGCACAGGGTCGCGGACGGCACGGAGTACGCGCTCTCGGCGATCCCACTTGGCGGCTACGTGAAGCTACTCGACGAGCGCGAGGGTCCCGTCCCGCCCGAGCATCTGTCGCAGGCGTACAACCGCCAGCCGGTCTGGCGTCGGGTACTGGTGCTCCTCGCCGGGCCCGCAGCCAACTTTCTCTTTGCCGTGTGCGCCTACTGGGTGCTCTTCGCGGTGGGAGTTCCCGCATTAAAGCCGGTGATCGGTGAGGTCACGGAGGACTCCATCGCGGCCCGCGCCGGGCTCGCGGCGGGGGACGAAATCGTCGCGGTCGGTGGTCGGGAGACTCCGACGCGCGAAACCGCGGTGCTTGCGATCCTCGATCAGCTGATGCAGCAGCGGCCGATCGAAATCGACTTGCGACGCGGGGATGGCGCGGCCGGTGAGGCGGCGCTCCGCATCCCGGGCAGCACGCGCAGCCTTACCGAGCCGGGCGCGCTGCTGCCGGGTCTCGGCTTCGACTTCTGGTACCCGACTGTGCCGGCGATCGTAGGAACGGTCGTCGCCGACAGTCCGGCGGCGCGGGCGGGTCTCAGGCCCGGCGACCGCATCGTCGCTATCGAGGGCGAGGTGGTGGAGGATTTCCCGGGTCTCGTGCAGCGGGTTCAGCCGAATCCGGGCCGCACGCTCGACTTCACCATCGAGCGGTCGGACGGCCGGGTGAATCTGCCGATCGAGGTCCAGTCGCAGCGCGAGGGTGACCGGATGATCGGCCGCATCGGGGTGCAGCCGGTCGCAGGCAGCCAGGTCCCCGACCACATGCGCACCGTCGAGCGTTATGGGCCGATCGAGGCGGTGGGACGCGCGGCGGACAAGACCTGGAGAATGTCCGAGCTCACCGTGAGGATGCTCTGGAACGTCGTCACGGGCGACGTTTCCGTCAAGAACCTGAGCGGGCCGATCAACATCGCGGAGTACGCGGGCTTCTCGCTGCGCCAGGGCGCGCTCGCATTTCTTTCGTTCCTGGCGATAGTGAGCGTGAGCCTGTTCGTGCTGAATCTGCTCCCGATTCCGATCCTCGACGGCGGGCAGATCGTCTTCCAGCTCGCGGAACTCGCCAAAGGCAGCCCGGTGTCCGAGCGCGCGCAGGCCGTCGGCCAGCAGATCGGCCTGGTGCTGCTGCTGGTGCTGATGAGCTTCGCCTTCTACAACGACCTCTCACGCTTGTTCAGTTGAGCCGCCTCCAATGCGCCTGAAACTGCTGGCCGCGTTACCGGCCCTCTTTGCGGTACCCGCCGTCTTCGCGCAGACGACCGGCGGCGAGTTCACGGTCGGTGACATACGCATCGAAGGTCTGCAGCGCATCTCCGAAGGCACGGTCTACAACTACCTGCCGGTCAACATCGGCGACCGTGTCGATCAGCGCCGCATCGAGGAGTCGCTGCGAGCGCTATACGGCACCGGGTTCTTCCGTGACGTCGAGCTGCGCCGCGACGGCGGCACCCTGGTGGTCGCGGTCCGCGAGCGGCCATCCATCGAGAGCTTTACCATCACCGGCAACAAGGACATCAAGACCGAGGATCTGGAGAAATCCCTGCGCGACGTTGGTCTCGCCCGCGGCAAGACCTTCAACCAGTCGACGCTCGACGAGGTGGAGCGCTTTCTCACCGACCAGTATTACTCGCGGGGCAAGTACGCCGTCCGGGTCGATACCAAGATCGAGGAGCTGCCCGATAACCGCGTCAAGATCGCGATCGACGTAGCCGAGGGCAAGCGTGCCCGCATCCGGCAGGTCAACGTGGTCGGCAACGAGGCCTTCTCCGACGAAGAGCTCACCGACCAGTTCAAACTGAAGACGCCGAACTGGCTATCGTGGTACCGACAGGACGACCGCTATTCACGCGAGGAGCTCTCCGGCGACATCGAGAAGCTGCGCTCGTACTACATGGATCGCGGTTACGCGAACTTCGACGTCGAGACAACTCAGGTCGCGATCGCGCCGGAGAAAGACGACATCTACGTCACGCTGAACGTAAAGGAAGGCGAGGTCTACCGGGTGTCGGATGTGAAGATCGCGGGCAACCTGGTGGTGCCGGAGGCGGAGCTGATGCGCCTGGTTCAGGTGCGACGCGGCGACGTGTACTCGCGGAAGATGATCACGCAGACGACCGAGCTGATGGCGCTCCGGCTGGGACGCGACGGCTACGCGTTCGCCAAGATCGATCCCGTGCCGCAGGAGAACAAGGAGACCAAGGAGATTGCGCTCACGTTCGTCGTCGAGCCCGGTAACCGTGCCTACGTGCGGCGCATCAACTTCACGGGCACGACTTCGATCAACGACGATGTGCTGCGGCGCGAGATGCGACAGATGGAAGGCGGCTACCTGTCGAATGCCGCCGTCGAGCGGTCCAAGCAGCGACTCCAGCGGCTGCCGTACATCGAGAAGGTGGAGGTCGAGACCAACCCGGTTTCCGGCACACCCGACCTGGTGGACGTCGTGTTCGACATCAAGGAAGGCCTGCCCGGGCAGTTCAGCGGCGGTCTGGGCTACTCCGAGTCCCAGTCATTCATCCTGAGCGCCAGCTTCGTGCACAGCAACTTCATGGGCACGGGCAACCGCGTCGCCGCCGAGATCAATGGCGGGGAGTACAGCAAGATCTTCAGCCTGTCCCACACCGATCCGTATACGACGGTCGACGGCGTGTCGCGCACGGTATCGGCGACCTATCGCAAGCTCGAGCAGTACACACAGGCATCGTCGGATTTCGAGACCGAGACCGGCACGCTCGGGCTCGACTACGCCTGGCCCGTCACCGAGTTCCAGTCGGTGCGCATGGGACTCGTCGCACAGCGCGCTGATTTGTTTACCGATCCCAGGTCGAGCGCGCGGGAGGCGACCGACTGGGTGCGGAACAACGGCAATACTTATACGCAGGTCGCCGAGGTCGGTAATCCGCCGATCGGATTCCCGTTCTTCGGCACCAAGTTCGATACATTCGAGCTCGCCGCGGGCTGGAGCTTCGATTCACGCAACCGGTCGATATTCGCTGATCGCGGCGCGCGGCATCGGCTCGGCATGAGCTACACCCTTCCTGGCAGCGACGTCGAGTACTTCTCGGTGAGCTACGACTACCTGCAGTTCGTTCCGATCAACCGCTATTTCACGATCATGTGGAACACGGAACTCGGATACGGCGACGCGCTCGGCGACACGACCTCGATACCACCGTTCCGCAACTATTTCGCCGGCGGTCCCGAGACCGTGCGCGGCTATCGCGAGAGCCGGCTGGGCCCGAAGGATTCGTTCGGCAATGCATACGGCGGCAACATGAAGCTGGTCAGCCAACTCGAGCTGCTGCTGCCGATACCCGAGAAGTGGCGCAATGCCGCCCGATTCAGCATCTTCGTCGACGCGGGCAATGTCTTTTCGACGGGCGGCGTGGATTTCGTCGGCATCGACGGGGTCACGCCCGTGGATTACAAGTTCGGGTTTGATAAACTGCGCGCCTCTACGGGTGTCGCCGTCCAGTGGCTCGCCCCTCTGGGTGTCTTCCGGTTCAGCTATGCGTACCCGCTCAACGACGAGCCGGGCACGGACGTCATTTACGGGGACGAGACCGAAGGCTTCCAGTTCTCGATCGGACAGGCTTTCTGAGGTGTATTCCGCAATGCGCAGCAAATCAGCTATTTACGTGCTCCTGGCACTGGCGACCGCGATGGCGCCGGTGGCTGGTGCCATGGCACAGACGCAGGCCAAGATCGGCTTCGTCAATGTCAGCCGGTTGCTCGCGGAAGCGCCGCAGGCCCAGGCCGCATCGGCCGCGCTCGAGACAGAGTTCGCGAGTCGCCGACGCGATCTCGAGAATCAGCAGAAGGACCTCAAGACCCGCGAAGAGAAGCTGCAGAAGGACGGCGCGGTCATGGCCGAGAACGAGCGGCGCAACGCCGAGAAGGCGCTACGCGAAGGCCAGCGCGAACTCGCGCGCAAGCAGAATGAGTTCCTCGAGGACTTGAATGTCCGCCGCAACGAGGCGCTCGGTCAGCTCCAGCGCGCGGTCGTCCAGGAAATCCAGGCCTATGCAAAGACCGCCGGCTTCGACATCGTCGTAGCCGATGCGCTGTATGCCAGCCCTGCGCTCGATATCACCACGCAGGTGCTGACCGCGCTGCAGTCGCGCAACAAGGCCCCGGCGCCCGCGAAGCCCTGACCCACGGCGAAGGGCACCGCCGGTGCGGCTCGCAGAACTGGCCGTACGATTCGGCTGCGAACTGCGCGGCGATCCCGAGGCCGACGTCGACCGCGTCGCGACCCTACAGGACGCGGCCGCCGGGTCGCTCGCGTTTCTAGCCAACCCGCGCTACCGGCGGCATCTTGCCGCGACGCGGGCGACCGCGGTGATTCTCGACGCGTCACTGGCCGACGAATGCCGGGTCGCTGCGCTCGTGCACCCGAATCCCTACGCCACGTACGCACGGATCGCGGCGCTGCTGCATCCGCCGCCGGCGTTCGCGGGCGGCGTCCATGCCGCGGCAGTCGTCGAGCCCGGTGCGAGAGTCGATCCGAGCGCCTGGGTCGGTGCCGGCTGCTTCGTCGCGGGCGGGTCGCGGATCGCCGCGCGGGTGTTCCTGGGACCGGGGTGCGTGGTCCTTGCCGGCGCGAGCGTCGGCGACGACACGCGGCTCGTGGCGAAAGTCGTGCTGTGCCACGACGTGCGCATCGGTGCGCGCTGCCTGCTCCATCCCGGCAGCGTGATCGGAGCTGACGGCTTCGGCCAGGCTCCCGACGCCGGGCGCTACGTCAAGGTGCCACAGCTCGGCGCAGTCGTGATCGGTGACGACGTCGAGATCGGCGCGAACACGAACGTGGACCGCGGGACGATCGGCGACACCGTGATCGAGGAAGGCGTCAGGATCGACAACCAGGTGCAGATCGGGCACAACGTGCGCGTCGGAGCGCATACCGTGATCGCCGGTTGCGCGGGTATCTCCGGCAGCACGTCGGTTGGCCGCCGCTGTGTGATCGCCGGGATGGTGGGGATCGCTGGGCACCTGACAATCTGCGACGACGTCGTGGTCACGGGGAGGACCATGGTGTCGAGCTCCATACACCAGCCGGGCATGTATTCGGGTACGCTCCACGCCCAGGAGACGCGGCGGTTCCGGCGCAACGCCGCGCGGTTCCAGAAGCTCGACGAGCTCGCGAAACGCGTGCGTCGGCTGGAACGCGGAGACGGGGAGGGCAACGATGACGACGGCTGAAGGCAGCGGCTTCGGCATCGACGAGATCATGCGGCGTCTGCCGCATCGCTACCCGTTCCTGCTCGTCGACAGGGTGCTCGAATGCGTGTCGGGCAACCGCATCAGCGCAGTCAAGAACGTCAGCGCGAACGAGCAGTTCTTCTGCGGTCATTTCCCCGGCCGCCCGGTCATGCCGGGTGTGCTGATCCTCGAAGCGATGGCGCAGACGGCCGGGATCCTGTGCTTCGTCACGGTGGACATTTATCCGGACGAGAACGTGCGGTTTTACTTTGCCGGCATCGACAAGGTGCGATTCCGGCGCCCCGTCGTGCCTGGCGACCAGCTGCTGCTCAGGGCGACGCTCACCCGTCGCATCCGCACGATCTGGAGGTTCGCCACGGTCGCGGAGGTGGACGGTCAGGAGGCCTGCAGCGCCGAGATCATGGTGATGCCCGGATGAGCGGTCGTGCCTCGGTCGAGATGCGTCGATGACGGCGCCGATACACCCGACCGCGGTGATCTCGCCGCGGGCCGTGCTGGCCGAGGACGTCGAGGTCGATGCCTACTCGGTGATCGGCGAAGGTGTCGAGATCGGAGCGCGGACGCGCATCGGTCCGCACGCCGTGATCCAGGGCCCGACCATGATTGGCACGGACAACGTGGTGTTCCAATTCGCGTCGGTAGGCTCCGCTCCGCAGGACAAGAAGTATCGCGGCGAGCCGACGCGGCTCACGATCGGCGACCGGAACGTGATTCGGGAAAACGTGACGCTCAACCGCGGCACGACGAAGGAAGAGGGAGTTACCCGGATCGGCAGCGACAATCTCTTCATGGCGTATTCCCACGTAGCCCACGACTGCACGGTCGGCAACCAGTGCGTGCTCGCCAACGCCGCGACGCTCGGCGGCCACGTCGAGCTCGGCGATTGGGTCATCATGGCCGGCCTTTCGGGGATCCACCAGTTCTGCAAGGTCGGGGCGCACGCCTTCATCGCCAACAACGCCGCGGTGACGCGCGACGTGCCACCGTACGTGATGGCTGTCGGTCAACCGGCGTCCGCGCACAGTGTGAACGCGGAGGGGCTGAAGCGCCGCGGCTTTACGCCAGAGCAGGTCCGCAACATCCGCAACGCCTTCCGCGTGCTGTACCGGTCGGGGCTAAAGCTTGCAGATGCCACGCGGGAACTCGAGGCGCTCGCGAAGGAGCAGCCCGAGATCCGGGCCATCGTCGAGTTCCTGCCGCTCTCCACGCGCAGTATCCTGCGTTGAGCGGGCTCAACGTCGCGCCGACGCGGCGTGAGTTCGGGCTGGTCGCGGGCGAGGCGTCGGGCGACAACCTGGGCGCGGCGCTCGTGACCGAGCTCGCGCGGCGCGTCCCCGGATCGCGTTATTTCGGCATTGCAGGGCCACGGATGACCGCGGCAGGGTGCGAACCCTGGCAGAGCTCGGATGCACTCGCGGTGATGGGTCTTGCTGAGATCCTGCACCACCTGCCGCGGCTGCTCGGGCTGCGTCGCGAACTGCTGCGGCGCCTGCTCGCCGAGCGGCCCGACGCCTACGTGGGCATCGATGCGCCCGAGTTCAATCTGGGCGTCGCCGCCCGTCTCAAGGCGTCGGGCATACCGACCATCCAGTACGTGAGTCCGCAGGTCTGGGCATGGCGCCAGGGGCGTGTGCGAACGATCGGCCGCGCCGTCGACCTCGTGCTCTGCCTGCTGCCGTTCGAAACGCGGTTTTACGCGGAGCACGGGGTGAGTGCGGTGTTCGTCGGGCATCCCCTGGCCGACCAGATCCCAATGGTGAGCGACGCGGGCGAGGCGCGCGTCCGCCTCGGTGTACCCGCCGCAGCATCCGTGCTCGCCGTGCTGCCCGGCAGCCGGCGATCGGAGGTGGGACGTCTGGGACCACCCTTTGCGGCGACCATCGCCTGGCTCGCCCGCGAGCGCCCGGGTCTCGTATACCTGGCCGCGATGGCTAATCCCGGCGCACGCGCGGCGTTCGGGGCGGCACTGGCGCGCAACGCACCAGGGGTGCAGGTTCACCTGGTGGACGGATGCGCGCAGGATGTCATGACGGCCAGCGATGCCGTGCTGCTCGCGTCCGGCACGGCGACGCTCGAATGTGCTCTCGTCAAGCGACCGATGGTGGTCTGTTATCGAATGGCGCCCCTCACCAGCTGGTTGCTGCGCGAGTTCGGGCTGGTCAAGACCCGGCATTTCTCACAGCCCAACCTGCTTGCGGACCGCGACCTCGTGCCCGAGTACTTCCAGGAACAGGTGCGGCCCGAGGTGCTCGGACCAGCCGTGCTGGGGCAGCTCGAGCGCACCGATCGAGCGGAACTCACCGCCGCGTTCAACGATATCCACGAGCGTCTGCGCCGCAACGCCAGCGCGCGCGCGGCGGATGCGATTCTCGAGCTGCTACAAGCGCGGGAACGTGCGCCGTGAGACGGCGAACTACATTCCTGCGGATGACGGCCGGCGTCGACGAAGCGGGGCGCGGACCGCTCGCGGGGCCCGTGGTCGCGGCCGCTGTGATCCTGGCGCCCGGCAGCCGCGTCAGGGGGCTCGCGGACTCCAAGCTGCTCGCGGCCCCGGTCCGCGAGCGGTTGGCCCGCATCATCCGCGCGCGCAGCCTCTGCTTCGGCGTCGGCTGGGCCGATGCCGCGGAGGTCGATGCGCTCAACATTCTGCAGGCGACACTGCTTGCCATGCGTCGCGCGCTGCTCGCGCTGCCCACGCCGCCGGCACACGTGGTCGTCGACGGTGACCGCTGCCCGGCGGTGACCGGCCTGGCGTTCGAATGCTCGATCGAGGCCGTGGTGCGCGGCGACGGTTGCGTCGCGAGCGTCAGCGCGGCGTCGATCCTGGCGAAGGTGACGCGCGATGCGTTCATGCGCGGACTGGACGATCGGTATCCCGGCTACGGGCTCGCGCAGCACAAGGGCTACGGGACGCCCGAACATCTCGAGGCGCTCAAGCGGCTCGGTCCCTCACCGGTGCATCGGCGCTCGTTTGCGCCGGTACAATCGGATTTCGATTTCTGAGCCGGGTCGATGCAGGGCTTCGTCCATCTCCACGTTCATACGGAGTACTCGCTGGTCGACGGCGTAGTCCGCATCGACAGCGAGCGCTCCGAGGACGGGCAGCTGGTGCGGGAGGGTCTGATCGACGCGACCGCGCGGCAGGGCATGCCGGCAGTCGCGCTGACCGATCAGGGCAACCTGTTTGCGCTGGTCAAGTTCTATCGGAGCGCGCAGGCGCGCGGTATCAAGCCGCTGATCGGTGTCGACGCCTGGTTGCGCGAGGACGGTGAGCGCGCCGAGCCCAGCCGGCTGGTACTCCTGTGCCAGAACGAAGGCGGTTATCGCAACCTGACCCGGATCGTCAGCCGCTCGTATCTCGAGGGCCGTGGAAAGCATGGCCCGATGATCGATCGCGCCTGGCTCGACGTCGAGACCACCGGGGGGTTGATCGCGTTATCGGGCGCGCGCGAAGGTGACATCGGGCGGCTTCTGGTCGCTGGCCGGATGAGCGAGGCGCGTCAGTTCCTCGACGGGTGGCTCGCTCTGTTCGGCGACCGCTTCTATCTCGAGGTGCAAAGAACGGGTCGCCCTGGTGAAGAGGAGTGCATCGTTGGCTCTCTCGAACTCGCCGGCAGCGTCGGCGTCCCGTTGGTAGCGACCAACGATGTCCGGTTCCTGCGTCGTGACGACCACGAGGCCCACGAGGCGCGCGTGTGTATACGCGAAGGGGCGCGGCTCGCCGACCCTGTGCGACCACGCCGGTACAGCGATCAGCAGTACTTGAGATCCCCCGAAGAAATGGCGCACGTTTTCAGAGATATACCAGAGGCAGTTGAGAACTCCCTCGAAGTCGCGCGCCGATTGAATCTGGAGCTGCGGCTGGGAAAATCGTGGCTGCCCGCGTATCCGGTTGCCGCCGGCCGGACGGTCGAGCAGGAGCTCAGGGAGGCCGCGGTCGCCGGTCTCGAGGAGCGGCTGAGCCGGATTCGCGACGCGGCGGGCCCGCCACCGGCGACGGACGACTCATATCAATCGCGCCTCGCCGCCGAGCTCGCGACGATCTGCGAGATGGGTTTCGCCGGGTATTTTCTCATCGTCGCCGACTTCATCGGCTGGGCGCGCCGCAACGGCGTGCCGGTGGGGCCCGGGCGCGGCTCCGGCGCGGGATCGCTCGTGGCCTTCGTGCTGCGAATAACCGATCTCGACCCGCTGCGCTACGACCTGCTGTTCGAGCGCTTTCTGAACCCGGAACGCGTGTCGATGCCCGACTTCGACATCGATTTCTGCATGGAGGGTCGCGATCGGGTCATCGAGTACGTGGCGGAACGATACGGCCGCGACCGCGTGTCGCAGATCATCACCTATGGAACGCTCGCGGCAAAGGCCGTGGTCCGCGACGTCGCGCGCGTGCTCGGACAGAACTACGGTTTCGCCGACAGCATCGCCAAGCTGATCCCCTTCGAGCTCGGCATCACGCTTGACGAGGCGCTACGCAAAGAAGATGAGCTGCGTCGCCGTTACCAGGCCGAGGACGAGGTGCGCGAGGTGATCGACCTGGCGCGCTCGCTCGAGGGCCTGGTGCGCAACGCAGGCACGCACGCGGGCGGTGTCGTAATCGCGCCGTCGGTGCTCACCGATTTCGCGCCGCTCTACTGCGAAGAAGGCGGGACCACCGTCGTCACGCAGTTCGACAAGGACGATGTCGAGGCCGCCGGGTTGGTGAAGTTCGACTTCCTGGGTCTGCGAACTCTCACGATCATCGACTGGGCGGTGCGGACGATCAACGCCGCGCGCGCGGCCGCCGGCGAGCCACCGCTCGATCCGTCGACCCTGCCGATGGACGACGCGGCGACCTACGCGCTGCTCAAGCGCTGCGAGACCACCGCGATCTTCCAGCTCGAGTCGCGTGGGATGCGGGACCTGGTACGACGTCTGCAGCCCGACCGCTTCGAGGAGGTCATCGCGCTGGTTGCGCTGTTCCGTCCGGGACCGTTGCAATCGGGGATGGTCGACGACTTCATCAACCGCAAACACGGTCGCGCCACCGGTGCGATCGACTACCTGCACCCGGAGCTCGAGGCTGTCCTTGCCCCGACCTACGGGGTGATCCTCTACCAGGAGCAGGTGATGCAGATCGCGCAGGTCCTGGCCGGCTATACGCTGGGCGGGGCGGACCTGCTGCGCCGCGCGATGGGCAAGAAAAAGCCCGAGGAGATGGCGAAGCAGCGCTCGGTGTTCGTCGACGGTGCCGTGGCGCGCGGCGTCGCGCAGCATACGGCCGCGCACATCTTCGACCTGATGGAGAAGTTCGCGGGTTACGGCTTCAACAAGTCGCACTCCGCGGCATATGCGCTGCTTTCCTATCAGACCGCCTGGCTCAAGGCGCATTACCCGGCTGCGTTCATGGCGGCCGTGCTGTCCTCCGACATGGACCGCACCGACAAGATCGTCACGCTGATCGACGAATGTCGCCGCATGGGTCTCGTGGTCGAGGGCCCGGACATCAACAGGTCACAGTTCATGTTCGCGGTGGAAGGCGTCTCGATCCGCTATGGGTTGGGCGCGATCAAGGGCGTCGGGCAGGCGGCCGTCGACAGCATGATCACGGAGCGCCTCTCCAGGGGCGCATTCCGCGATCTGCGCGATCTGTGCCGCCGCATAGATCTCAACCGCGTCAACCGCCGTGTGCTCGAGGCACTGATACGCTCTGGTGCGCTCGATGCGCTGGCCGCGAACCGCGCGACGCTGATGCACGAGTTGCCCGCCGCGATGCAGGCGGCCGACCAGACGTCGAAGGCCCGGGCCGCGGGTCAGTCCGATCTGTTCGGCGTCGCTACGCCCGCGGGTGCAGGGCCTCAGACTGCCGCCACGGCGGAGGAGCCGCAGGCGGAATGGAGTGACGCCATCCGTCTCGCCGGCGAGCGCGATACGCTCGGTCTGTATTTCACCGGCCATCCGATCGCGGAGTATGAGCGCGAGCTCGGTCCGGTGATCAGCGGTCGCATCGCGGACCTCGGTGGTCCTCGGCCAGTGGGCGCCGGCGAGGGCGGCTGGCGAAATGCCGGCCGCAGCGTGACGGTTGCCGGACTCGTGCTCGAGATCCGCAAGCGTGGCGGACGTACCAGCCTCGTCCTCGACGACCGTAGCGGCCGCATCGAGGTCACGCTCTTCGAGGACGTCCTCCAGCAGTACCGCGCGCTGATCGAGCGCGACGCGATCCTCGTCGTCGACGGCGCGCTGCGCTGGGACGAGTTCATCGAGGACTGGCGGCTGACCGCCAAGCGGATCCTCGATCTCGACCAGGCACGCGAGCAGTATGCGCGGCGGCTGGTGCTGCGCTGGCCGGGTGCTCGCAATGGCGACGCAGGCACGGTCGTCAGCGCGCTCGAGCAGGCGCTGCGACCGAGCCGCGGCGGTCGCTGCGCGGTCGGCATCCGTTACGACCGGGCCGATGCCAGCGCCTTCGTCGAGCTGGGCGAGGAGTGGACCGTGCGGCCTTCGCGTGAGCTCATCGAGCGACTCGGACGCATTCTCGGCCGGGACGGGGTCGAGCTCTACTACGCACCGCGCGTCGACGGCTGAGTCGAGCTACCCCTCACGGATTTGCGCGTCCACGGCGCGTCCGGCATTCTCGCGGCCATGCCGCTGAGCTTTCTCGAATTCGAGCAGCCGATCGCCGAGCTCGAGGCTAAGATCGACGAGCTCAAATTCGTGTCCTCCGATGCCGAGGTGAATATCGGCGAGGAGATCGCGCGACTGCGCGCGAAAAGCCGCGCTCTCACGACCAGTATCTTCGCAAACCTGAGTCCCTGGCAGGTCGCACAGCTCGCGCGGCACCCGCAGCGTCCGTACACGCTCGACTATGCCGCCGCGATCTTCGACGAGTTCCAGGAGATGCACGGCGATCGCATGTACGCGGACGACCTGGCGATCGTCGGCGGCCCTGCCCGACTCGCCGGCCGATCGGTGATGCTGATCGGTCATCAGAAGGGCCGCGACACCAAGGAGCGTGTGCGCCGCAACTACGGCATGCCGAAGCCCGAGGGTTACCGCAAGGCGCTGCGGCTGATGAAGACCGCGGAGCGTTTCGCCCTGCCGATCATCACGCTCATCGACACGCCCGGTGCGTATCCCGGAGTCGGCTCTGAGGAGCGCAACCAGAGCGAGGCGATCGCGCGCAACCTGTTCGAGATGGCGCGGCTGCGCGTCCCCGTGGTGTCCGCCGTGATTGGCGAAGGCGGGTCCGGCGGCGCGCTCGCGATCGGGGTTTGCGACCGCCTCCTGATGCTTCAGTACTCGGTCTATTCGGTGATCTCGCCCGAGGGTTGCGCCTCGATCCTCTGGAAGAGCGCGGACAAGAAGGAGCTCGCGGCGGAGGCGATGGGCATCACCGCGGACCGGATCGCGAAACTCGGCCTCGTCGACGAGGTGTTGCGCGAGCCGCTGGGCGGCGCGCATCGCGACCCGCAGACGATGGCGGAAGATCTCAAGGCGGGGCTGCTCAGGCATCTCGACGCCGTCGGAGCGCAGAGCACCACGGACCTGCTCGCGGCGCGACATGCGCGCCTACGCTCACAGGGCGTCTACCAGTCGAGCTGAGCGCCCGTGGGCGCGGCTCCTCGAGGCGCGTGGTGCAACCGGCGAAACCCGCAAGCCACACATTCGAGCCCGCGCTGGTTGCGACGCGGATCGACGAGCTGCTCCGCAGTCTGCCGGGGTTGCCGGCGGGTCTCTGCGTCGCATACTCGGGTGGGCTCGATTCCACTGTCCTGCTGCACGCCGTTGCGAGGCTGGCCGACCGGGCATCGCGGCCGCGCCTCCGCGCCGTGCACGTCGACCATGGACTCAATCCGCTATCGCCGCAGTGGTCTATTCGTTGCGGTGAGGTCGCCACGGCGCTCGGTATCGACTGCCGGCGGCTCGCGATCGACGCCCGCGCTCCCCGCGGCGCGAGCCCTGAAGCCTGGGCGCGCGCCGCCCGCCGTGCGGCCATCGCCGCCGACCTCGAGGCAGGCGAAGTCCTGCTGACCGCGCACCACGCGGACGACCAACTGGAAACGGTGCTGCTGCAGCTGCTGCGCGGAGGGGGGCCGGCCGGCATCGCTGGCATGCCGCCGCTGGCGCCGTTCGGCCGGGGCTGGCAGCTGCGGCCGCTGCTCGAGTTTTCGCGTGATGCGCTGCATCGCTGGGCAGTTGCCGCCCGGCTCGATTGGGTCGAGGACCCGACGAATCTCGACCTGGCGTTCGATCGCAACTACCTGCGCCATTCGGTGCTGCCCAGCCTGCGCGCGCGCTGGCCGCAGGCGGCGCGTACGATCGGCCAGGCGGCCGCTTTGACCGCAGAGACGGTGGAACTCGCGGCGGTCCTCGCCGAATCCGACTTCGCAAGCGTCCGCGAGGGACTCACCCTGCCGATCGCTGCGCTCGACGCGTTGTCCGAGTCCCGGCAACGCGCGGTACTGCGCGCGTGGCTCGCGAGCCACGGTCTGCCGCTGCCGTCGGTACGGACGCTGGCGGCCTTGCGCCGCGACCTGTGGCTTGCCGCCGCCGACCGCGTTCCCTGCGCACGCTGGCAGGAAGCACGTGTCTATCGTTACCGGGGCCGGCTATACGCCGACAGGTCGCGTCCGCCGGCCGTCGCGGAGGGAACGGAGATGACGGTGGAGGGTGCCACCCTCGCCGTGGGCGGGCGTCTCGAGCTCAGGGCTGCGATCGGCCGTGGTCTGAGCCGTGCTCGCCTGACGGCGCCGCTCGAGCTCCGCCTGCGCCGCGGTGGCGAGCACTTCCGTCCGGTGCAGGGCGGGCATCGCAGGCCACTGCGCAAGTGGCTCCAGGAACACGGGGTCCTGCCCTGGCTGCGCGATCACGTGCCGCTAATGTACGCAGGGGAAGCGCTGGTCTGCGTCGCGGATCTCGCCATCGCCGCCGAGTATTCTGCGCGCGAGGGTGAGGATTCGTGGGAGGTCTGCTGGCGGGACCGGCCGGTGCTGACCGAGGCCGAGGCGCTCCAGTCGCATTGCGCTGACAAGGGGCGGGCGCGCTGACCGCGTTTCGACTAAACTGTCGTCCCGTCGTTCGTACCCAGCGGCGGTGGCTCCCAATGACAAAGTTCATCTGCGTGACCGGCGGAGTGGTGTCCTCGCTGGGCAAGGGAATTGCAGCCGCATCTCTCGGCGCAATCCTCGAGTCCCGCGGCCTCAAGGTCGCGCTGGTCAAGCTCGACCCGTACATCAACGTCGACCCGGGCACGATGAGCCCGTTCCAGCACGGCGAGGTGTTCGTCACTGACGACGGCGCCGAGACCGATCTCGATCTCGGGCACTACGAGCGCTTCGTGCGCACCACCAGCACCCGGAACAGCAACTTCACCACCGGCCGGATCTACGAGCGCGTGATCGGCAAGGAACGGCGCGGCGACTACCTCGGCGCGACCGTGCAGGTGATCCCGCACATCACCGACGAGATCAAGCATTGCATCCGCCTGGGCGCCGGGGATGCCGACGTCTGCATGGTGGAGATCGGCGGCACGGTCGGCGATATCGAGTCGCTGCCCTTCCTCGAGGCGATTCGCCAGCTCGGGGTGGAGCTCGGCCGGAACAACGTCCTGTACATGCACCTGACGCTGATCCCGTATATCTCGACCTCCGGCGAGATCAAGACCAAGCCCACGCAGCACTCGGTCAAGGAGCTGCGCTCGATCGGCATACAGCCCGACGTGCTGCTTTGCCGTGGCCGTGACCCGCTTCCGCCGGAGCAGCGTCGCAAAATCGCGCTCTTCACCAACGTGGAGGAACGCGCCGTATTCTCGGCCGTCGATGCCGACGACATCTACAAGATCCCGATGTTGCTGCGCGAGCAGTGGCTCGATGACATCGTGTGCGAGAAGCTGGGACTGAACGTACCGCCATCGGACCTGCGCGAGTGGCATCAGGTCGTGGCCGCCAAGAGTAACCCCGATCTGTCAGTCACTATCGCGATGGTCGGCAAGTACGTAAATCTGCGCGATTCGTACATCTCGCTCAGCGAGGCGCTGATGCACGCGGGCCTGCGTACCCGCACGCGGGTCAACCTGAATTTCATCGAGTCGCAGGACCTGGAGCGGCATGGTGGCGACCAGCTCGATGGGGTGGACGCGATTCTGGTGCCTGGCGGGTTCGGTGAGCGCGGGATCGAAGGCAAGATCGAGGCGGTTCGTCACGCGCGCATCCACGGCATCCCGTACCTCGGTATCTGCCTCGGAATGCAGCTCGCGATCGTCGAATTCGCACGCAACGTCGCCGGTCTCACGGGGGCCCACAGCACCGAGTTCCACCGGGGTGGTCCACACCCGGTGATCGCGCTCATCAGCGAGTGGCAGGACCTGAAGGGCACGGTTGAGTCGCGCGACGAGAAGTCCGATCTCGGGGGCACCATGCGGCTCGGTGCGCAGGAGGTGCGAATCTCGCACGGATCCCTCGCGCATGCGGTGTACGGCCTGGACCTGATCCGTGAGCGCCATCGGCACCGCTATGAGTTCAACAACCGCTACCTGCAGAAGATGATGAATGCAGGGCTGCGCTTCTCGGGGTTCTCGCGTGATGGTTTGGTCGAGATCATCGAGCTGCCCGGGCACCCGTTCTTCATCGCGAGCCAGTACCACCCCGAGTTCCGTTCGACCCCGCGCGACGGTCATCCGTTGTTTACCGGCTTCATCCGTGCGGCGCGTGACTTCCGCGCGATGCAGTTGCCGGTGGCCGCTGGCGCATGAAGCTCGGCGGTCACGAGGTCGGTGCCGATCGCCCGTTCTTCCTGATCGCGGGTCCCTGCGTCGTCGAGAGCGAGGCGCTCGTGATCGAGGTCGCCGGCCGGCTCAAGGAGATCACCGGGCGGCTGGGGATTCCGTACGTCTTCAAGGCGTCCTACGACAAGGCCAACCGCTCGTCGCAAGCCAGCTACCGCGGGCCCGGTATCGAGCAGGGGCTGAAGGCGCTCGAGAAGGTGCGCGAACAGATCCGCGTACCGGTGCTCACGGACGTGCACGAGGACACGCCGCTCGCTGAGGTCGCCGCGGTCGTCGACGTGCTGCAGACGCCCGCCTTCCTGTGTCGCCAGACCAATTTCATCGTCAACGCCGCCTCGCAGGGCAAGCCGGTCAACATCAAGAAGGGTCAGTTCCTCTCCCCATGGGAGATGCGCAACGTGGTCGACAAGGCGCGCTCGACCGGCAACCGCGAGATCATGGTCTGCGAGCGTGGCTTCAGCTTCGGCTACAACAACCTCGTGACCGATATGCGCTCGCTGTCGGTGATGCGCGACACGGGCTGCCCGGTCGTGTTCGACGCGACGCACTCCGTGCAGCTGCCCGGAGGGCGCGGTGATGCCTCGGGTGGCCAGCGGGAGTTCATCCCGGTGCTCGCTCGCGCAGCCGTCGCCGCCGGCGTCGCCGGGCTCTTCATGGAGACCCACCCCGATCCGGCCCGCGCGCTCTCGGACGGTCCGAACGCCTGGCCGCTCGACCGGATGGAGTCGCTGCTCGCTGTGCTCCTCGCGGTCGACGCGGCAGTGAAGTCGCGGCCGTTCGAGGAATCGAACCTATGACCCGGATCACCGACATACGCGCCCGCGAGATCATGGACTCACGCGGCAACCCGACCGTCGAGGCGGACGTGATGGTCGACGGCAACGTAACCGGGCGTGCGGCCGTGCCCTCGGGGGCGTCAACGGGCTCGCGAGAGGCGGTGGAGCTGCGCGATGGTGACATGACGCGATACTTCGGCAAGGGCGTCCGCCGGGCGGTCGCCAACGTCAACGGCCCCATACGCGAGGCGCTGGTCGGCCAAAACGTGCTCGACCAGCCGGGGCTCGACCACACGTTGATCGCACTGGATGGCACCGATACGAAGTCGCGGCTCGGTGCCAACGCCTTGCTCGCGGTGTCGCTCGCGGCTGCGCACGCCGCGGCCCGTGCAAGCGGGCAGAGCCTCTACCGACGGCTGGGCGGGCCCGGCCCGCGCCGCATGCCGGTGCCGATGATGAACATCGTCAACGGCGGCGCGCACGCCGACAACAGCGTCGATATCCAGGAGTTCATGGTCCTGCCTGTCGGGGCATCTTCCTTCGCCGAGGCACTGCGGATTGGCGCGGAGATCTTCCACACGCTGCGCAAGGTGCTGCACGAGCGCGGTCTCGCCACCGCCGTGGGTGACGAGGGCGGCTTCGCGCCCGACCTCTCATCGAACGAGGCGGCGCTCGAAACCATCCTCGAGGCGGTCGAGCGCGCGGGATTCAAGGCCGGGCGCGACGTCTACCTGGGTCTGGATGTCGCAAGCTCGGAGTTCTTCCAGGACGGTATCTATACGCTCGAATCCGAGAACCGGAAATTCACCGCCGCGCAGTTCGCCGACTATCTCGAGGGCCTCGCCAGCCGCTATCCCATCCTCACCATCGAGGACGGCATGGCGGAAGCTGACTGGAACGGCTGGGCCCTCCTTACCGAGCGGTTGGGGAGGCGTGTCCAGCTCGTGGGCGATGACCTGTTCGTGACTAACACCAGGATCCTGGGCGAGGGAATTGCGCGGGGCATCGCGAACGCCATCCTGATCAAGCCGAACCAGATCGGCACGCTGACCGAGACACTGGCAGCCATCGACATGGCGACCGAGGCGGGCTACGGGGCGGTCGTCTCGCACCGCTCAGGTGAGACCGAGGACAGCACGATCGCCGACATCGCCGTCGGTACGAGTGCCACTCAGATCAAGACCGGTTCGCTGTGCCGCTCCGACCGCGTCGCGAAGTACAACCAGCTGCTCCGCATCGAGACCGAGCTCGGCGCCCAGGCGAGCTATGCCGGTCACGAGGCGTTTCCGGTGCCGCTGCCAGGCGCGTGCGCGTGATGGCTCGAGGCAAAACAGCCGCGAGCGCGGCGCATTCTGCTAATCTTCCGCGCCCATGATGATCCGAATCGTCGCGGGGACCTTGGCTGTAGCGCTGCTCGCGTTGCAATATCGGCTCTGGGTCTCGGGCAACGGCATGCGCGAGGTGTGGCGGCTCGAGCAGGCGATCGCCACGCAGCAGCAGGAGAACGACGGTCTCGAGGCGCGCAACCGCGCGCTTGCGGCCGAGGTCCGCGACCTCAAGGACGGCCATGCGGCGCTCGAGGAACGTGCCCGCACCGATCTCGGCATGATCGGCGCGAACGAGACTTTTTATCAGGTCGTGCCGCCGGAAGCGTCCAATGCGCCCGCGGCCCAAACCCCGCAGCGGACAGCACAGGCCGAGGCGCGATGACCGGACCGGCGCGCCGCTGGGCCGTCCTGCCGGCGGCCGGGCGCGGCGAACGATTCGGCGCAGCTACACCCAAGCAGTATCTCAAGGTGCATGGCCGGGCCGTGCTCTCCTGGTCCATGGGTGCGCTGCTCGCGGAGCGCTCGATCTGCGGAATCGTCGTAGCGGTCGCGGCGGGCGACCGGCGGTTCGCCCGACTGCCGGAAGCGCGCGACGCGCGCGTGGTGAGCTGCATCGGCGGTGCGCGACGGGAGCTGTCGGTCGCGCACGCGCTCGAGCGCCTGGCGGGCGACGCCCGTGACAGCGACCTGGTGCTGGTGCACGACGCGGCGCGACCCTGCCTGCACCGCGACGACCTGAGACGGCTGATCGAGCGGGCTGGCCGCGATCCGGCCGGAGGACTGCTGGCCGTGCCGGTCGGCGACACGCTGAAGCGCGCCGTCCAGGGGAACCGCGTCGGCGACACCGTGGCGCGCGAGGGCCTTTGGCGCGCCCTGACCCCACAGCTCTTTCGTTACGGGCTGCTGCGTCGCGCGCTGATGCTGTGTCTCAGGCATGGCCGCACCGTCACCGACGAAGCGTCGGCGGTGGAAGCGCTCGGCCTGCGCCCGCTGCTCGTCGTCGGCCGCGCCGACAACATCAAGGTGACGGCGCCGGAGGATTTGCGGCTCGCGGCGGCGGTCCTTGGTGGGAGACGCTAGGGAGACGCTGGGCGATGCGGATCGGTCATGGCTACGACGTGCATGCCTTCGGGCCAGGTGCCTGCGTCATGCTCGGCGGGGTGCAGGTGCCGCACGACCGCGGCGTGGTGGCACATTCCGACGGCGATGTGTTGCTGCACGCGCTCTGCGATGCGCTGCTGGGCGCGCTCGGCGCAGGCGACATCGGTCAGCATTTCCCGGATAGCGATCCGCAATGGCAGGGCGCAAGCAGCCGTGTGTTCCTGCGCCATTGCGCGTCGTTGCTCGCGGCGGGCGGCTGGCGGCTCGTAAATGCGGACCTAACCCTGCTCGCCGAGGCGCCGCGTCTCGGCGGCCACCGCACCGCGATGCGCGGCAACATCGCGGCTGATCTCGGGGTGGACATCGGCCGCATCAATCTCAAGGCGACCACCTGCGAGGGTCTGGGCGCACTCGGCCGCGCCGAAGGTCTCGCGTGTCACGCGGTCGTGCTCCTCAGGCGCGCAGACGGCGCAGGCTCAGCCGGCTGAGTTGAACGAGCTCCCGCTTGCCTGGGGTCCGCCGCCGGCGCGGGGTCGCATACGCGCGGTGCACGAGGACTTCCGCGTCGAAGAGCTTCTTGGCTTCGCGCCCGACGGGTCTGGCGCGCACCTGCTACTCCACGTCGAGAAGCGCGGCGCGAACTCGGGCTGGGTCGCCGCCGCGCTGGCCCGCGCGGCGCAGGTCGCATCGCGCGACGTGGGTCTCTCCGGTCACAAGGATCGCGATGCGGTTACTCGTCAGTACTACAGCCTGCCCGCGTCTGCCCGCGCGCCCGTTGGTGGCTGGACCGGGTTCGAAGGCGAGGGCTTCCGCGTGCTCGAGGCGGCGCCGCATGGCCGCAAGCTGCGCACCGGGACACACCGCGCCAACCGGTTCCGCATCGCGATCCGCGACGTCTCCGGGAACCCCGATGCGATCACGCAACGGCTGCGCGACATTGAGCTTGGCGGCGTCCCCAATTATTTCGGCCCGCAGCGCTTCGGCCGCGACGGCGCGAACCTGCGGGTCGCGCGCGCGTGGGCCGAGGCCGGATCGTCGCCACGGGAACGCGCGGCGCGAAGCTTCGCGCTGTCCGCGGCGCGGAGCTGGCTCTTCAATGCAGTCCTGGCCCGACGCGTGCAGGACCGCAGCTGGGACCGGCTGCTGCCGGGCGATGCGGCGATGCTGGATGGGCGCCGAAGCTGGTTCCGCGTGACCGACGTCGACGAGACTCTGCAGGCGCGCTGTCGGGCGCTCGATCTGCACCCGAGCGGTCCGCTGCATGGGCGCGGCGAGCTACCGGTCACGGGTGCCGCGGCAGAGATCGAGCAACAGCTCGCGGAGCAGGAAGCCATGCTCCGCGGCCTGCTCGAATTCCAGCGGCTCGAACATGAACGTCGCAGCCTGCGCGTCGCGGTCAGCTCGATGAGCTGGCGGGTCGAGCCATGCACGATCGAGCTCGCATTCGAGCTTCCGCGCGGCGCTTTTGCGACGGCGGTGCTGCACGAGCTGCTCGAAGACGCCTGGGACCCGGCGGAGCGTGGCGAGGATTGAGCTTCAGTCGCGTCGATCCGCATGCCGCGCGAGCAGAACGTATACGGCGCCAGTGCCGCCGTCGACGGGCCGCGCGGACACGAATGCGACGACCGGCTCCATGCGGCGCAGCCACTGATCGACGACGCGCTTTATCACGGGTCCGAGCGAACCGGAGCGGCGGCCCTTGCCATGGATCACGCGCACACAGCGCAGGCCGCTGGTGACGGCATCGGCGACGAATTCGCGTAACGCATGGCGCGCCGCCTCGCGGCCGAGACCGTGCAGATCGATCTCGGCCTGTAGCGCAAATTGGCCGCGGCGAAGCTTCCGCAACACGTCCCTGGAAATGCCCGGCCGCGCAAACTCGAGTGCGTCTCCGGATTCCAGCATGGAGGCGTCCGCTGGCGGCGCGAGCGAGTCCCGCAGCACCGCCGAGGTCTCGGCTCGGGCGAACCGGGCGGCCGGGCGCGCTCTGGGCTCCGCCGGCCGGTTGGCGCGGCGGGGCAGGGGTCGCACACCGCGCATCGCGTCCCGGAACGCCTCGTTGTCGTCGTCGGCCATGGCCTGTTCACCGTCCGGTCGCCTTCCGGCGTGTGAGGATTCCAGTATAGTTGCGCCGCGTTCGCGTCCAACCCCCGGGATCCCGGGCCCGTGGAGTTCCGCCCGCACCCTCGCGTGAGAATCCTGGTCAGCAATGACGACGGCTACCGTGCCGACGGTCTCAAGACCCTGGTCGAGGCGCTCACGCCGCTCGCGGAGCTCACTGTCGTGGCGCCCGATCGAAACCGCAGCGGAGCGAGCAATTCGCTTACGCTCGACGTGCCGCTGCGGGTGCACCGGCATGGCGAGCGCATGTATCACGTCAACGGCACGCCCACCGACTGCGTGCATCTCGCGATCTCGGGGCTCTTCGACTACGAGCACGACATGGTCGTCTCCGGTATCAACGACGGGGCCAACCTGGGGGACGACGTCCTGTACTCCGGGACGGTGGCCGCCGCGGTCGAGGGACGGTTTCTCGGGCTGCCGACCATGGCGGTGTCGCTGGTGTTGCGCCAGGGCCGGAATTTCGCCAGCGCGGGACGCGTGGCCAGCGAGCTCGTGATGCGCCTGACGCGCACGCCGCTGCATGCGTCGATGATCCTGAACGTGAACGTGCCGGATCTGCCCTACGAGCAGCTGCGCGGCCTCCGCGCCACGCGGCTGGGCCATCGCCACCGCTCCGAGCCGGTGGTCGAAAGCGCGGATCCGCGCGGGCGCCCGGTGTACTGGGTCGGACCCGCGGGGGAAGGAGCGGATGCCGGCGAAGGCACCGACTTCCACGCCGTGGCGAATGGTTTCGTCTCGGTTACGCCGCTGCAGGTCGACCTCACGCGCCACTCGGCGCTGGCGGATCTCGACGAATGGCTGCGCGGCCGCGCGCCCTGAGGCTAAGCGATGGGCGATTCGCGCGTTTCCGGTATCGGCATGACCTCTGCGCGGACGCGCGAGCGACTGGTCGCCCGCCTGCGTGAGTCGGGTATCGCCGACAGCCAGGTTCTCGACCGCGTCCGCAGCGTTCCGCGGCACCTGTTCGTCGATGAGGCTCTGGCGAGCCGGGCCTACGAGGACACGGCCCTACCGCTCGGCCACGGTCAGACAATCTCGCAACCCTACATCGTCGCCCGGATGACTGAGGCGCTGATCGAAGGCGGGGCACCGCGCAAGGTGCTCGAGATCGGCACGGGCTGCGGATACCAGACGGCGATCCTGGCGCCCCTGGTGGTCACGCTGTACAGCGTCGAGCGGATCGCCGCGCTGCAGCAGCGCGCACGCAAGGTGCTGCGCGATCTCAGGATCCGCAACGTACACATGCGGCACGGCGACGGCTTCGAAGGCTGGGCGGCGTATGCGCCCTACGATGGGATCATCGTCGCGGCGGCCGCGCACTCGGTGCCGCCGGCCCTGCTCGAGCAGCTCGCGCCCGGCGGGCGGCTCGTCATTCCGGTGGGTCCTGAACGCGAGCAACAGCTGATCCGAATTACCCGTCGGGGCGACAACCTTGAGCGTGAACCGCTGGGAGCCGTGATGTTCGTACCGCTGCTCGCCGGGATCTCGTGACCCGCTCAGCGACGGTCGGGCAGGAGCGCGGCCACGACCGCGCGACCCTCGGCGAGCATGACGTTGTAGGTGCGGCAGGCGGCACCCGTATTCATGACCTCGAAGCCGACCTTCGCTTCGTGAAGGGCGGCAAGCAATTCGCGGCCGGGAAACACCTGGCGAGCGCCGCTTCCGATCAGAAGCACCTCGGGCGCGAGCGCGAGCGCCGGCTCGAGATCGGCCATCTCCATTTCCGCAATGTCCCGTGGTCGCCAGTTCTCGATCAGCGTTCCTGCGCTTACGATCACGCTGCCCGCGCAGTCGCGCTGGCCGATACGGAAACCCGCAGGCGTATAGGTCCGAATGATGTTGACCGATCCTGGAGCGTCGACAGTGAGCTTCATCGCGCTACCTTACCTAATCGTCATCGGGCGGTCATCGCACGACGGCCGCATCCGGAAGGTCGCGTGACCGCAGTGTCGGGACCATGCGTGGCGCTCGCGGTACCGCGGTTCCGTGCGACGCTCGAGCAGCATGTGGAGCTCGGCAGCCCCGCGCCGGTTCTGCCAGGGATGCAGTGGCTTGCATCGCGGGCGCATCGCGCGGGGGCCTCGCCCG
>Ga0207645_10000334_pt1 | contig 39321 bp, 33 predicted proteins | sample KBSM53metaG_FD_184331 | JGI IMG/M metagenome (GOLD analysis project Ga0207645, IMG submission 184331) | Miscanthus rhizosphere microbial communities from Kellogg Biological Station, Michigan, USA - KBS M5-3 metaG (SPAdes) (version 2) | ecosystem: Host-associated > Plants > Roots > Rhizosphere >...
TAAACACAGATGGAGAAAGTGTTGCTGCATGGGACCTTGACCTTAAAACAAACAATTTCTCCGATCCCCCATTTCCGGCCAGGATCTTCGGTCGTGAAAACCCCGAAATTTTCAATTACCAACAATTGCTCAACCAGGTTCACCCTGGTGATCTGCCACATGTAGAACAGGCATTTGATAGGGCAATGCGAACTGGAGTGTATTATCATGAAGCCAGGATAGTGTGGCCGGATCATTCATTTCACTGGGTAAGAACAAGTGGCCGTGTAGTGTATGACAAAGCGCATAAGCCTAAACGTATTCTCGGTATAACGCAGGATATTACTTCTGAAAAGCAAATTATCGTTAACGATCAGCAAAGTGAAATTCGCTATCGTCAAATTATTTATAGTCTTCCCTTTGCTTTTTACACGTGTGATGCAGATGGCAATATCGGCATTTATAATGAGGCAGCTGTACAACTATGGGGAAGATCGCCGGGCAAAGACGACCAATGGTGCGGATCATTCAAAATTTTCAGGCCGGATGGAACAACACTTCCTGCAGATGAATGCCCGATGGCTGTGACGTTGAAAACAGGAAGGATAGTAAAAGATGCAGAAATACTTATAGAAAGGCCAGACGGAACACGGATAAATGTTTTACCCTATCCCAGACCGGTATATGACGGGAAAGGAAATATTACGGGTGGAGTAAATATGCTTGTCGACGTTTCAGACAGGAAAAAGATTGAAAAAGATACCGCCTGGCTCGCCGCTATCGTCGAATCTTCCGAAGATGCAGTGGTGAGTAAAACGCTGGAAGGTGTAGTGACCAGCTGGAATGCAGGTGCAGAAAAGCTTTTCGGGTATACTTCAGATGAAATGATCGGTCAGCCTATAAGTAAATTATTTCCCGAAGACAGAATGGATGAAGAACCGAAAATACTTGACCAGATTAAGCGGGGAGAAGTAATCAATCACTTCGACACGATCCGGTTAAATAAATCGGGACATCCTATCGACATCTCGCTTACTATATCGCCTATAAAAGACAAGAATGGGAATTTAATCGGTGCTTCCAAAATAGCGAGGAATATAACGATCCAGAAAAATCTTCTTAAGGCATTACAGGAAAATGAGCAGCGCTTGCAGATTGCGATTAAAGCAGCGGAACTGGGTACATGGGAATTTAATCCTGTAACGGAAGAAACGCAATACAGCAGGCGGTATCTTGAAATAATGGGTTTCGATGAAAACGAAAATCCAACGCACGCGGAACTTATATCAAGAGTACATCCCGAAGATAACCTTAGGAGAAACGAAGGTTTTCAAAGAGCATTGAACACAGGCGTGCTTGATATGGAACTACGCGTTGTTCACCGCGATCATTCCATTCATTGGATCAAAGCACGCGGAAAGACTTTTTATGACGCGTATGGTCAACCCGAACGCCTTCTTGGGACGATATTGGACATTACTCCGCAGAAGAAAGCGTTTGAGGCTTTGCAGGAAAGTGAATTATTATTTAAGACCATCGCGAATGTCGCACCGGTCGGGCTTTGGATGACAGACAAACAGGCAAGAAATAATTTTGCAAACGATACCTGGATTGAATGGACCGGGTTGCCCTTGGAAGAGCAATATGACTCTGGCTGGATGAGTTGTGTATTGCCTGAAGATGCAACACGGGTGAAAAACAGGTTTGAACAGGCGCTTGCCAGTCTTGAGAGCTTTAATGATGAATTCAGGCTGGTAAGACAGGACGGTGAAACTCGCTGGTGCCTTACCGAAGGATTCCCGTTTTTTAATGATAAAGGACAATTTGAAGGATATGCGGGTTCTGTTACTGATATCACGGAACGCAAGATGATTGAAAAAGAACTGGAAATAAAAGTAAAAGAAAGAACGCAGGCGCTGAATATCGCTAACTCGGCACTTGAAAAATCAAATGATGAACTTGAGCAGTTTGCTTATGTGGCCAGCCATGACTTGCAGGAGCCACTTCGGAAAATCAAAACATTTGTAGGGAGATTGCACGAGTCAATGGAAACGAAAGTGGATGGACACAGCAAGGTATACATGGATAAAATTATTGCCTCCACTAACCGTATGTCAGATCTTATACACGATTTGCTGGAGTATTCACGTACTGCAAAAATTTCGGAAAAGCATTCATTAACGGATCTAAATGAAGTTTTCGAAAACGTAATAGGAGATCTTGAAATACTTATCAATCAGAAAAAAGCGGTCATTCATTCTGAAAAATTACCGGTATTGTATGCAGTGCCTCACCAAATGAATCAGCTTTTTACTAACCTGATCAGTAATAGCTTGAAGTTCCTGGATGAAAGTAAGGCGCCTGAAATCACCATCTCAGCAGCAGATGTCACGTCTGAAAAAGCGAAAATTTTCGGACTTGAGCCGGACAAAAAATATACAGAGATAATTTTTACCGATAATGGAATCGGTTTCAGTAATGAATATGCAGAAAAGATTTTTGAAATTTTTCAGCGGCTCAATCCACGGAGTGCTTATTCCGGTTCCGGTATCGGTCTTTCCATATGTCGTAAAATCGTCAGCAACCATCACGGGATCATCTTTGCAAATTCAATAGAAGGGAAAGGTGCATCATTTCATATCGTTCTTCCGGTTGAAAACATATAATCGTATAGAAAATCTGCCAGTTTACTTCTTTGCAAACCGGAATACGACATTGTATTTAATTCTTAAAGAGAATAGCGGGAATTCATCCTTAATGAAGATAGTATAATGGTTAACGTCCACAAAGTAACTGCCGCACCGGTAATTTTTGCCCAACCTGATAAATGATATACGACAATAAGTGTGAGCCAGCAATTGAAATAGAACGCCGTTGTAAAAAGGAACCTGGCTGTGTTAGTATTCATGATCCGGGTTAATTTGAATTTTAGTTAAGCTATTTCCAGACTTAATTTAACAGGGCTGTGATAACGGGAAGGTTTGAATAGAGTAGTAAATAAATTCTGCAGCAAACCCTTTGAAGCGGCAGCTTTGATACTCTTACTTTTCTGCTCATAATATTCAACTTTTACCATTTTTAAATTTATAAGCGCCAGGTTTTGTAAAGCGGCATGTTCTGTTTCCGGACCCAGCGCAACAAGCTCCCTGATTGTTTCCTTGTCTTCAGCAACATGCGCATAGCCGCTCACATAGATATAAAACGGTTTTCCCTTTCTATAAAATTGAAGATGAGCCGGAAAAGATTTTTCATATTCCGTCATTAGTTGTGGAGGCCTTTTGACAAAAAACCACAGGTGACCGTTTTCATCCATGCGGAGAATAGAGATAATGGAAACCGGGATCCTGATCAGCTCGTTCGTCGTACTGTAGAGTATAGCGCTTTTAATTTCATTGATCCTGGCTTTCAAAAAAGGCAGATTGTTTTCAGTGGCCATAAGTCGAAAAGTTTATTTTATGTTAATGTTCAAATCTGATACCAGCGATGACCGTCAAACTTTCAAAAATTATGAGGAATAAGTTCTACGCAAGGTGATTTAATGGGCACAATTTTGGCGACCAACGAAAAAAATACTGTTATGGAAACGAATGAAAAGGCCAATGAAATTCTGAATGACCTTATAAGAATCAATCATGATCGTGCAAGGGTAAAAAAATTATTGGGCAATTACCTGATTCGGATACTGATCTGAAATACCTGTTTAAGCAGTTTATATTTGATAGCGAACAAAATGCGGACAAATTATCTTACTTCGTTTTGAAAATGGCGGCAAGCCATCAACTTCGGAGACAATCTCAGGTAAAATTTATCGTATGTGGGTGCGGGTGAGATTGGATATGACTGATGCAAAAAGAGTATCGGTACTGGATTCCTGTGAATCTGGAGAAGATGCAGCACAACGAGCCTATAAGCATGCGCCCGAAACAGACGTAAAAATGCCGGCAGTCTTAAGGAATGTTGTCGTCGGCCAAGCTCGCTTTAAAATCCGCTCATGATGAAATAAAGCATTACCGTGATTTGCTGATTGCTGAGGTTGAAAATTAAAGATTTTTATGCCGGTAGGTTTCATTATAATGCGTAAACGTACTGTGCGGTAAAAGAGCTCTCAACATTTATTTATGCTCCTTTAAAGGTAACTGTGAAAGCGGTTCCTTTTTCCAGCTGCGATTGCACATCAATGGAAGCGTGGTGAGATTGCAGTATGTTCAATGTAGAAGCAAGACCTAACCCCATTCCATTTCGTTTGGAAGTAAAATAAGGTTCAAATAGATGAGTAAGATTTTCCTGGCTGATGCCTGCGCCGTTGTCTTTGATAATTACAAGATGTTCTGCGCCGTGCGTCTTCAAGGTTATGGTGAGATGGCCTTTGGCTTCCTCCATCGCTTCAATGGCATTTATAATTATATTAAGAAATGCGATTTTCAATTTCTCCGCATCACATAATACCTCGAGCTTTTTAGAAGTGTAGGTTTTATTCAGTTTTATTTTCTTTAACGTCATTCTGTCCATTGCAGATTCAATGCTTTCGTCCAGGATATCCTGCAATGGCTTTTTTTGTACCTGTATTGAAGCCGGGCGTGAAGAATCCAGCAGTTCTGTTATTATATCGCCGATGCGTACACTATTTCTTTTGATAATATTCAAATACATATCAGATTCACTTCCGTTCGTTTTACTTTGTTCTATTAATTCTGATAATGAAAGAGAAATATTATTTAAGGGATTTCTTATTTCATGGGCCAGTGTATGTACAAGCCTTCCTGCAATTGCCAGCTTTTGCAATTGCAGATTGGCTCTTTCATTTTTTTTCAATGTGGAAATGTCATGAATAATACCCTGGTAGTAGACTTCCCCATCTAAGTCTTTCTCGCGGCCAATGGACAGAATACAATCTTTCACGGCTTTCTTTTTAGTCAGCAGGTTTACTTCTATATCATCTGCCATGCCCTTATCGGCCAATTTGTCCTGGATATCTTTTACCGGCGATATCCCCGTGAAAACGGAAAAAAAATTCATTTTTTTTAACTCGTCATCACTGTATCCAAGTAGTTCAAAACCCGCAGGATTCACGTCCCTGAATGAAAAATCTTTATTGGCTATAAAAACCATATCATTTGATTTTTCAAAAATGGTCCGGAATTTCCGTTCATTTTCTTTCAGCGCTTTTGCGGCGCTTGCCCGCTCAAGGCTGTAACGGATACAACGTTCCAGCTTTTCAATATTGAGTTCTGATTTGACAAGATAATCGTAGGCGCCTGCCTGCATGGCTTCCATATCGATTGTATGATTACCCTTGCCGGTAAGAAGAACGATCGGTTCCTGGCAACCGGAGGCGATTGCTTCTTTCAGCAGCTCAAGACCGGTTTTTGCTCCCAGGAAGTAATCGACAAAATAAATGTCATATTCCTTCTTTTTCATTTTATCGACACCATCTGCATATCGCGGGCACCAGTCGATGACAAATTTTTGGTAAGGGATTCTTTGAATATCTTCTTTTATAATGAAAAAATCATCCTCATCATCTTCGATTACGAGAATCCTGATTGTAGACGTGTTCATATCTTATTTGCCTGCAAATTTATACGGCGATCAGGCATTTTGTGAATCCTGGGAATGTGTCAGCAATTGATATTGCATCATTTTATTGTACAGGGTTTTCCGATCTATATTAAGAAGTTTCGCCGCTTTTGTTTTATTGAAATTACATTTTTTCAGCGCTTCGATAATAAGTTCATATTCGACATCCAATGCGGCAGCCTTCAGGTTGGTCTCTGAAAGATTTATATTCGATTTTCGGCTATGCAGTCCGGTTGGTACCTCTGAAGCAGGCGCCGTTTCAGGTCCGGTTCCGGAATTTTCAAACTGAAGTTTTGCATAGTTTGAAATTTCAAACGGGAGATAGCGTGCCTCAATCGTGGTGCCTTCGCTTAGAAGAGTAGCCCTTTTAATCACATTTTTCAATTCACGAAGATTGCCGTGCCATACATAGTTTTTAAAAATCTCTTCCACTTCAGGTGTAAATCCTTTTACATGTTTATCGAGTTCTTTATTGGTTTGCTGCAAAAAATGATTGGAGAAAAGCATAATATCTTCCTTGCGATCCCGGAGTGGAGGTACTTCAATACTGAATTCATTAAACCGGTGATAAAGGTCTTCACGGAATTTTCCTTTCTTGGTCTGTTCCCACAGGCGTTCATTGCTTGCGATGATGATTCGCACATCCAGTTCAATATCTCTTGTACCGCCAACGCGGCGGATTTTTCTTTCCTGTACCACCCGTAATAATGATACCTGTACGTCGTATGGCAAATTGGAAATTTCATCGAGGAAAATGGTACCGCCATTCGCTATTTCAAAGCTCCCCGTTTTTTGCCCGATTGCACCCGTAAAGGAACCTTTTTCGTGACCAAACAGTTCACTTGCCGCAAGTTCTTTTGACAATGCACCGCAATCGATAGCTACAAATGGTTGGGCGCTTCGCTTACTTAGGCGATGTATTTCGTTAGCAATAGCTTCTTTACCACTGCCGCTTTCACCATAAATGATGACGCTGTAATTGGTAGGGCCTACCAATTTGATTTGTTGTAAGATTTTTTTGAACTCCGGGGTATCGCCAAAAATATAACCATTAGGGTTTACATATTTACTGTACTGATCAGGCGTCGTAGTTGTTTTTCCTCCCTCTGATCCTGCTGCACTCATTTCGCCCTTATGAGAGGTAAGCGCATTTTGGATAGTAACCAGGATTTCGTCCGGTAACAATGGCTTTACAACATAATCAAAAGCACCTGCTTTCATTATTTCAACTGCAGTTTTTATATCACTGTACCCGGTAATGATAATTACGGGCATATCGGGATATATCTCCTTTATTTTCTGTAGCAATGCAGTGCCGTCCATGTCCTCCAGCCGGAAATCAGCCAGGATTAAATCAGGCCTGTTTTCTTTTAAATACTCTACGGAGGTTTTGCCTTTATAATTTTCAGTTACTTCATATCCTTTCCTGGAAAGGAAACGGTTCAGCAGGGAGCAAATGTCCCGGTCATCATCTATTACAAGAATTTTTGCCATGAGCTATGGTTTTATCGTCGTTTCTATTTGTAATTTAAGCAATTTCTGCCTTAAGTCCTCTGTGAAGTGCCATTGGAATATGCAATTGTTCCCGGTATTTTGCTACGGTTCTTCTCGCTATTGTATATCCTCTTTTCGTAAGTATACCTGCAATTTGCTGGTCTGTGTACGGATTTTTCTTATCCTCAGTTTCTATAATATCCTCAATTATTTTCTGAATCACTTTATTACTGATTGAAGTACCTTCTTTGTCCGGAAGGCCTTCTGAGAACAATTTCTTTAAAAAAATAGTACCAAAGTGTGTTTCCGCATATTTATTACTGATGACCCTGGAAACTGTTGAAATATCCAGATTCGTCTTTTCGGCAACATCTTTCAGAATCATCGGTTTGAGCAGCATGATGTCTCCTTCCTGGAAATAATCGTGCTGGATCTCAACAATACATTTCATAATTTTCAACATATTGGTCTCACGTTCTTTTATGGCGTTTATAAACCATTGGGCGGACATAAGCTTATTACGCATGTATTGCCGTGCTTCTTTTTCGGTGTGCGAATTTTCGGTATTCTGAATGTTGTCCATCCATGATTTATTGATATACAGATCTCCCGAACGTTGACGGATAAGCGAAATTTCGGTTTCGTTATCTTCAATACTGATCAAAAAATCCGGCGTTATATATTTCGACGGATTAATACCACTGTCATTATCAATCAACGGCTTTGTTTTTAGTGAAGCCAGCAGTTTCAAAATGATTTTTAATTCATCATCTTCCAGCTCCAGGTTTTTCCGGATCGTTTCAAAGTTGCCCGCATACAATTCCTGGAAATAATCTCTTACCAGGCAGGTTGCTTTTTTAATATCAGGGCGTTTTTGATTCAACCGCGTAAGCTTGAGCAAAAAACATTCCCGCAGGTTTCGGGCACCAACACCCGCCGGCTCAAGCTGTTGTATTTTTTCAAGAATAACTTCAATGTCCTTTTTTTCAAGCCATATCTTTAATGAAAAGGAAAGATATTCGCATACGGATTCTATGTCCTGGTCAAGCATTCCATCATCATTTAAGGAATCAACAAGATAGTCGGCAATCACGTATTCATGCTCTGTAAAATGTTGCTGGCGATATTGGTTTTTCAAATCTTCCCTGAAGTCAGTTTTCCCTGACGCAGCAACAGGAAACGGAGTCTCTGAGGGAACGTAATTATAGTACTCCGTTTTATAGTCGGGTATATCATCATACATATATTCATCCAGTCCCATATAGTCCTGGATCTCTTCTTTCTGCTTTTTATCAGCAACGTTTTCAGGGTCATTTGCATTTTGTTCCAATAGGGGATTATCAAGCAGTTCATCATTTATAAGAAGATCCAGTTGCTGATCATTCAGATGAAATATGTTAAGCAGTTGTATCTGCTGCGGCAATATCTTTTGTTGTTGTTTCTGTACTTGCGTCTGATTCAGGCCCATATAGTAATTGTATTTGGCTTTTTTACTTAAAACAAACGCCTGACCAAATTATCAATTGAGGAAAACTTTTTCCTTTCTGACGTGAAATCCCCCTAAAAAATGTCCAGTGCCTGTGAAAATCATCATTCCTGTTTGGAAAACTGTGTATTTTTTTCCTCAAATTTTGAAAATCCCGTATTGGGCAGTATGTCTTACCGGACCGGATCTGCAATATTTTTGCAGATAATCTGTTTATTCGATGTAATTATAGTTATTGAGTAAAGTAGTGACATGAACAGGATTGCGCGTTGCACTTTCTCAGGTCAAACCTGTATTATTGTTGAAAATAACGGACAATTACCGGTACACTATTGATCTGGTTAAGAGTAATTTCGTCTTAGCACGAAATATGCAATGTGATATTAACCTTAAACCCGTTTACTGATTGCAAATTTTATCCGGTTATGAAACATAAGAAGAAGAAAGTGTTGATAATTGATGATGAAGTTGATTTTTGTTTTCTCCTTAAGACGTATCTTACTAAGAAAAACTACGAAATTATACTTGCGAATACATTGGAACAAGGCATGAAGCTGCTTTTATCCGATAGACCCGATATTGTATTTCTCGATAACAACTTACCGGATGGATTGGGATGGGAACAGATTGATCATATTTACGCCTTATTCCCCCGGATCGAGCTTAACCTGATCAGTGCTTATCAATACCAGTTGCCTCATCCGGAACCCACACGCCTCAAAGTATGGGAAAAGCCACTCGATCTTCATATGCTCGATCAATACCTTTAAAATAGGTGAAATAGAGTTGCTCTATACTTCCACTTTTTCTATTAATAATTGGCTGCTTATCGCGGTTATAGGTATCATCGAAAAAAATAAATCAGGTTTCGGATTAACCTGCTTTTTCATTCACCGGGTTAAAACTTTGAAGCGTTATCCTTATTTTTTTCTGTATCGGTTGAAGCGAATGTTTTCTCAATGCCGTGCATGAGCCCGCTGACAGGACCGCTCATTTTATTGGTGCGGTCATCAAGCGTTGTATCATTTAAAACATTTCCGATCTCAATAGCTGCGGGAAGATGGTGCAGTATATCGTTTCGCTGGGCAGTAAAATATTTTTTTATGGCTTTACCATCAGCGTTGTTTATTTCTTCATTAATAACATTCACAACATTCTTTGATACCTGCTGCATTTTTTCATCGGTTTCATTTGTTGACGCACCGGAGTATATCGAAATTCGCTTTGTCAGATTTACTTTTTCAACACCGAATAAAATATCTACCCAATCTTCGGTGCCGTTTCTGGCCGGAATTTCCGCCGCATGCTCTTCATCGCGGGTATATTTATAAAAACCGGCAAGCATGGAGGGAATTACAGCCTGTACAAGACGATTGGTTGTATTACTCTTTTCACCAGGAATGTCCTGGGTGTTCGGACTTATTTCCGGCAACTTGTCTATTCCTTCAAGTCGGGCTAATTTTTCAATAATATTAAACGGCATAACTCACATTTATACATAAAGGGGCATAAAATCATGCCATCCCCCCGAAGCAGTCCGGCAGGTGATATCAATCAGAACGACAGGTAAATATTTGGATGATTGCAAAGCATGTAAAAGTTCTCGTTGCTTTTTCAAGTTGTAGAAAAAAAGCCACGTTCCCCGTATCTTTTGATTCTGTTGTTTCAGTTTTAATATGGTATGATTCTTTCCCTCACTTTAACTAAACTAATCATTATGAAAGGAACAACAAAAGTTGCATTAGGTATTGTTGGCGCTCTTGCAGCAGGAGTCGCAATTGGTTTACTGGTAGCACCCGAAAAGGGCAGTAAAACCCGTAAACGCATCCGGAAAACAGCGGAAGGATGGGTGGATCAGTTCGGCAATATGATCAGCCGCGGTGAAGAACTTGCAAGCGATATAAAGGAAAGCGTAATGAGCTTTAAACAATCTGCGGGTGAAAAGATGCGGAAAATGAAGGAAGGAATAACATCGTAAAAGATTTTTGATACCTGAACATCTTTTCATGGAAGAGTTAAAAACGAAAACCGAAGATTTAAAGGATCATGTGGAAGCCTTTTCAGAAACATTTCTGAAACTTACTTTCACGACGATTACGCAGAAAGGAATCAATATTTCTGCTATTCTTCTGAACACGATTATCGTGTATATTCTTTCAGTTTTCGTGTTGCTATTTATTGCAGCAGGACTGGCATGGTGGTTGGGGGATATACTGCATAACAGAGCCGCGGGCTTTTTTATCGTCGCAGGAATCTTCTTCGTTACCACGGCCCTTGTTATTCTTTTGAGAAAAAAAGTTGTCTATCCTTTTATCAGGAACAGCATCGTTAAAAAAGTATATGAATGAACGCATACGCACATACGAAGATTTGCTGAAATATAAAGAAAGCCTGCAAATCCAATTAAAAGAGCAGAAGGAATTGATTTATTACGATATACAGGAAATCAAAGAAGAGCTTAAGCCTGTCCAGGAAGCAGTAAAGCAGATTGGTCATTTTTTTGTGCCAAGCGAAGATCATTCATGGCTCGTAAAAGGAACAAATACCATAATAGATATGTTGCTGAGAAATATATTTCTCCGCAAATCAGGGTGGGTGGTAAGAGCAGTTGTTCCTTTTTTAGTGCACAATATTTCTTCTCACCTGGTGGCTCAAAATAAAAATGGAATCGTGCGGAAAGTTTTCAACTTGTTTTCCAAAAGCAAAAAATGAATATCAGATTATTAACACTTAAATCGAGATTATGGTAACACAACCTGCCCAGATGACCACCTTAACAATGGTCCTGGAAAAATTAAGGCTCAGAAAGCATGATAATGAATTCCGGATGACAGAAGATGGGTTTACAGCAGGAAAAGGAAAGACCTACAAGCCGGAAGATTTGAAAATAATACAGACATATCGTTTTGAGGGCAACTCCGACCCCGGTGACAACTCCATACTTTATGTAATAGAAGCGAATGACGGGTTGGTAGGCTACAGCCTCGATGCATACGGCGCTTACAGCGATCACGATGAAGAAGGTTATGATGAATTTATAAGAGGCATACCCGTTGAAGAGAAAAGCGAGCAGAGTATATTCGGTTCGGATGAATAGCTGGTTATTCTTTAGGTAGACGAACGAAAAATGTGGTGCCTTTGTTCTCTTGACTTTTGAACCATATTTGTCCGTCGAGCAATTCTATAAGTTTGCGGGCAATGGATAATCCGAGGCCCGATGATTTTTCTCCTTTCAGCCCTTGTCTGCGGCCATTGCGTTTATAAAAAATCATCGGGTGAAGCTTGGAAGGTATGCCTATGCCGTTATCTTTTATAGCAATAACAAAATTCTTTTTCTGTTCTGTAACCGTAATATCAATCTTGCCATTTTCTTTCGTAAACTTGATTGCATTTGACAATAAGTTGTGAATGATCTGGAAAAATTTTACGCTGTCTGTCGTTATATTCAGATTTTCAAGTTTGGTTATCAGGCGGAACCGTTTATCGGGATTGGTTACTTTTAATTTTTCGACCGTTGCCTTTATTTTTTCAATAAGATCAAAACGGCTTTTTTTTACATAAATATTTGCGGACTCCTGGTGCTCCTCGCGGAGAAAATCATTTACAATGTCAATACACTGCTCCGTCGTTTCCATCAGCATCTTGACTTCCGCACCAATCGGTGCATTTCCGGGTTCAACATAATTTCTTTTTACCGATTCCAGGATCGTCTTTGACAGATATAAAGGCCCGGAAAGATTGTGCGTTACCATATCCAGTAATGTATCTTTCCTTGCGCCGGTATTAATAATAAAATCTTCATGTTCCTTCGCGTCGGTTACATCTTTTACGAATCCGACCAGGGTTTTCTTATGTTGAATGGCATAAACATCACAGCAGATATGCCTCAGATCGGCTTCTTTAAATTGCAATCTGAATTCAGTACCGGTTATGCTGCCTGTCTGCATCAGTTCCTCAAATCTTTTCTGTAAATAATAAGTATCCTCTGCCTTCAGGCATTTTATAACCAGCATTGGATTTGTCATCAGGCTGGTTGCTGATTCGTTGAAGATTCTCGAAAAAGCTTTATTCAGGAACAAAAATTTTTTCTCCTGTACGCTGTATATAAATACTCCGTCTGATGAAAGAGCGCCGATTCGTTCAATGTCCTTATGCTGAAAAGATTTATTCTTCATTTATACTTTTAATAATCCTTTTGCGGAAGCAAATGCAACCAATTCAACTGTATTTTTTACACCAGCCTTTCTTGCCATATTCCGTCTATGCGTTTCCACCGTTTTTTCTGTTATAAAAAGTGTTTTAGCTATTTCTCTTGATGAATAGCCTTTGGCGAGTAATTGCAGTACACTTTTTTCCCGGGCCGACAGGAAATCCGATTCCGACTTGAGTGTATCCGAAATTCCTTCCAGAAATGCAGTAAGATTTTTCAATTTTCCCGCAGTTTCCTTACCAATATATTTTTTACCGGCATAAGCAGATTTAATCGCTATAATCAACTCTTCATATCCTGCTTTTTTTGACATAAAAGCGGTAGCGCCTGCTTTCATAATTTGCGCAACCCGGTCTGCGTCGTCGTAAATAGAATGAGCCACTATGCGAATACCAGGATATTCTTTTTGCAATAACCTGCAGATTTCGAATCCATCCGGTGTCCGGATATCGTTCATTCCATCCAGGTAAAGATCCATCAGAATAACATCGACTGCTGTCGATGGCAGCATCGCAAACATGTCATCTCCGGTTTTGGCTTCCCCCACCACTTCAATTTCGTTATCCCCGGATAATAAGTGACGGATACCATCTCTCATGATCTTATAATCTTCTAAATGAAATACTTTGATCTTCCGGGGCATGTTAAATTTTTTAAGTGCCAAATTTAGGATAGAGATACCCACTCTTTTCTTTTATCATTCAAAGCAGTTGAAAAATCAGGGAATACCCTGAGAAAACAAAAAGATGGAATAATTTATATTGAGTGAAAATTGGAAATAATTTAGAAGTCAAAGGCAGGTAATGGAACATCAGGTAAAAATATTTCTCGCAGAAGACGATCGGGATGACAGTTTTTTGTTCCAGGAAGCATTGGCAAGGCTGCCGTATTCCACCAGTTTGCACCTGGCACAGGATGGGGAGCTGCTCCTGGATTTATTACACAATCACAGTATACCGGACTTTATCTTTTTAGATTTAAATATGCCAAAAAAAGACGGGTATACCTGCCTTGTGGAAATACGGTCCTTAAAAAAGATGGAAAAAGTTCCTGTCATTATTATGTCCACTTCGTTTCAGGAACAGTCTATTCAAAGAGCATATGATGCCGGCGCAACTATGTATGTACCAAAGCCGGATAATTTTATGGACCTCGTCCGCATCATCGAAATTTGTTTGCAGCAGCAAGGTCAATACCCGGATAAACCATCGAAAGAAAATTTCCTTCTGACGATTTAATCCGGGCGAATGCTGTAAAGTCTATTTTAAAGATTCTTTTATTGATTTTGCTGAATCAAGATGACCTTTGATCGTAGGAACCGTCTGCGCTGCAAAAGCTTTCAATTCCGCATCTGCACCCTTTGCTTGTTCGTCTTCAAATTGTTTCAACACTTTTTCATGTCCTTCCACCATCATTTTAATGTAAGCTTTGTCAAAATCCTTACCTTTTTTCTTTTGCATATCTGCAATATGTTTTTTGCTTTCAGATGAGAGCGAGTCGGGAACATTTATACTCCTGGATTGTGCGATCTTTTTCAGTTGGTCGCCTGCCGCTGAATGATCTTTAACCATCATTTGGCCGAATTCTTTTACTTTATCACTCGCTGCATTTTGTTGGGCAATTTTACCCAATTCAACTTCTGTCATCCCTGCATTGGCGGCTTTCATCACAAACGTTGAGTCGTCTTTTGAAAGTGTAGACGGATTTTTTTCAACTCTTGCAGATGAGCCTGTGTCTGTTCCTGCAGAGCTTGCACCTGTATCACTTTTTACTGTGGCGGAATCTGTACTGCTGGTTCCTGATCCACTGTTGTTGCAACCGGTATTTATACACAACACTGTAAATAAAAAACCTGGAAAAAAAGCTAACTTTTTCATATAGACATTTTAATAAATTACCAATGCTAACCAAACCAAAAAGTTCATGCCATCCTGATTGGCAGACGGCCTGTTGAGGAATTAATTCTGCAACAGCTTATTTCAGGTTAAAAATGTGAATACCAGGGCATTTTATTTTTTAGCACTCACTTTCCATATCGTGTTACTTACATCATCAGTTACCAGCAACGAACCATCGGATGTAAGCGCAACACAAACCGGTCTTCCATGTACTTCACTTTTTGAAAGATCAGCAACAAATCCCGTCAAAAAATCTTCGGGTTTACCGGAAGGTTTTCCGTCTTTAAACGGAACAAAAACGATTTTATAACCGGAAATGATAGAGCGGTTCCAGCTTCCATGCTGAGCAATAAAAGCCCCGTTATGATATTTATCGGGAAAGGATTGCTTGTTATAAAATACCATCCCCAACGACGCAGTATGCGATCCGAGTGCAACATCAGGTACAATGGCTTTTGCTACCAGGCTGTCTGCCGGATGATCTTTCATTCTTGGATCTTTATGTTGACCATAATACGAAAATGGCCAGCCATAAAATCCACCTTCCTTAACGCCGGTGATATAATCCGGTACCAACTCATCACCTAATTCATCTCTTTCATTTACGGCCGTCCATAGTGTTTGTGTACCCGGTGCCCAATCCATACCGACCGGATTTCTTAAACCGCTTGCGTATATTTTTTCACCGGTTCCGTCCGTATTTATTTCAATAATATTTGCCCGCCTCGTTTCTTTATCAAACCCATTTTCTGCCACGTTCGAGGATGAACCAACGGCAATGTATATCTTGTTTTTTTCCGCGTTGGTTATGATATTTTTGGTCCAGTGCCTGCCCGCGGGCGGAAGCGAAATGATTTGCCTTCCCCCTGATGTAATAGAGGAGGCCTCCGGTTTATAGTCATATTCCACAACGCCGTCGGTATTCCCGACATAAAAATGATTACCTATTATCAACATTCCGAATGGTTGATTCAATCCTTCAATAAAAACGCTTCTTTCTTCAGGAACACCGTCATGATCGGCATCCCTCAAACGAGTTACCCGGTTTGCGCTCTTACCGTAGTGTTGCGTCTTTATTTTTCGGGAAATTTTTGAGCCGATCTTTTTAATTCCTTTCAGTTCTGTGTTTGCCTCCGATACAAACACGTCGCCGTTTTCAGCTACATATAACCCTCTCGGATGATCGAAACCATCGGCATACTTCGTAACTGTAAATCCCGACGGAGCGACGGGTGTTTCACCGCCTTTCCATCCAATCACTTTGCTGAAGTTTGTTGCAGATTTGGTTTCATAGGGAGCAGCTAATGTATCCGCCTGGTAACCACTTGTATTCACAGAACCGCTGTACGAATCTTTATTCAGCCGGGGACTGCATGCAATAACGAGAATCATCATTGACGATACGATATATAAGCTACGCTGTAGCATTCGGTAGATCTTTCATTTTGACAAACACGTTTAAAAAATATGCCATCTCAGCTTATACAATGCTGGACTTTTAAGACGTATTCAGAAAATGAATTGTAAAAGTTATAACTACGACGGGAAGTAGCGAAAGGAATTGTAAATAATCCAGGTGCCGAATGTTTCAGCACCTGGTACGGAATAAATTAATCTAAAGGGGAATCAGGACAGATTCTTCAACAGTTATTGGATAATTTTTCAGGACGATTGGATTAAACTGATTTTTTCAGGATAATTGGATAAGTAGGAATATTGGAACTTAAAAAAGAAGTTGACTGATATTGGATTTTGCGTGTTTTTCTTCGGTAATGATTTTTCGCAGGTATTGGTTGGTGTTTCAGTGATATTGGAAAGATTGATTATTAAATCAATCAACTTCTGGAACAAAAATAGACGTGTAGCTATATACTGCATAGAGTGAAATTGCGGACTTCACATCTTTTTTTACTATACATTTTGATGGGAATATTACGGTTCGGCGTAACTAATCCGTTTAAAATCAATAAGTGTTGAGAAGTTACAAATGATGGGCTTATCAGTTCTCCCCAATGGAATCTTTTTCAAATAGGAGGACTTGACGTTAATACCAGCAGTATAAATTATGTTGACGTAAAACGGACTGCTATCTGAAAACTGCGGTAGCTATTTTCTGTTTAAGAAATTCTGCAAACTCCAGGATACCGCTGGACGAATATGATTTTACATAGCAACCGTCAGCACCAAGGGCGATCAATTTTTGAATAAGCGCTTTACTGATGCCGGTTGAGTAAATCAGGACGGGAATCTGCCTGTAACCGGGATGTTTTTTCAGTTCAATTAAAATATCTTCTCCATTCATCACAGGCATGTTGTAGTCAAGAAGAATTGTATACGGATAGCCGGTTGATTCATCAAGGCCAGCCAGGTAGTCAAAAAGATGAGATGATGAGTCCAGCCACATCACATAATCGGCAAAGCCGATTTTTTCAAATGCACTCATCAGGAAAAACTGATCATCGGGATCGTCTTCTACTACAACGAGTGATTTTGTTTTTGTGGATTTATCTGACATGCGCCAACGATTCGTTTTCATAGATAGCTGAGTATTGTTGATTTTGTTTCAACTATTTACATAAATATATCTATTTCAAAATTTCGTGCCAGTTTCCTTATAAATGTAAAGTAAAATCCTGTGGAAAAAGCTCTACAGCGGAAATTAAGGTGTTAATAATTAACACTCTAATGGTTAAATAGGGAAAGCTGTACAGGTTTCTCCTTACCGGCTGTCGTTATATACGCAGATCCAGAACGCGGATTATGTCCGATTGCGTAAACCGGCGTCTCATTTCTTCTGGACGCGATGATTATTTCGGTGTTACCGGCATTTCTTTTAAACAGGTTATACACAATTTCCGGTGAATTATTATTGTGAGAAAGATGAGACAAAAAAAGGTGTGTCATAAACCGGGGCCTGTGTTTATTGAAAAGCTCAAGGGCCTGCAGGTTTGATAAATGACCTTGCCCGTTGCGAATTCGGTTTTTTAAATGAAAGGGATAATTTCCGGACATTAACATATGTTCGTCATAGTTAGATTCAAGAAAGGCAGCATGACATAGTTTGAAATATTTTATTACTTCTTTGCATGCAATGCCCACGTCTGTAAAAACACCAACGTTGATTTTATTGTGACTGATCACAAAGCTATGCGGATTTGTTGCGTCGTGAAATTTTGGAAAAGCCGTCACTGTGAGGTTGCCAATATTGATTGGTTTAAATTTTTCAAATGGAAAGACGAATTGCTTTTTCAATTTCAACCCCGAGCCAGAAAGTGTATCGTCTGTTATATAAACCGGTATCTGGTATTTGAGAGAAAGTGTTTCAACACCTTTGATATGATCATCATGCTCATGTGAAATAAAAATTGCCTTGATCCTGTTTATCGGAAGATCCAGGCGTTTCATTCTTCTTTCTGTTTCGCGGCAACTGATACCGGCATCAACAAATACTGCTTCGTTATCATTACCGATGTAATAACAATTCCCGTTACTTCCCGAATTCAACGAAGCAATAAATAGGCTCATAGAATTCAAAGTAACGATAAATGAACTTAAATATAATTGGTTGTGAAAAAAGAATGTCCCGCATTAAGCAGTGGCGATTATTAATTCATCCTTTGTTGAATTTCCTTGCGGATATTATTGGGATCTGTTAACTCTGCAAAAAGCGACTGGTTTTCTTTGCCTGACTGAAGCCAATTTTCTAATTCAACGATATCATTATGGTCAAGTGTTCCTTTTATATACTCGCAAATGAGGAAAGCAATCCTATAGGCTCTCTGCGCCGGATCTGCAATCAGGTGAATAGGGGTATTATTCATTGTTTTGGTGAACTGTAGTTAACTATAACGGCTACTCTAAGATAAATTTTTTTAACATATAAATTTTTTGTAACTTAAATTTAATTTATTCCACCTGACACCCAACTGTTTATGCGCCGCATAACGATTCTACTTGTCGACGATCATAAATTGATCCGGGATTCATGGGCATATATACTGAATAATGACGCCCGTTTCTCCGTCATCGGCCAGGCCGGCAGTGCAGAGGAGGCTGTTGCCATAGCAAAAGATAAAAATCCAGGTATCGTTTTAATGGATATAAACATGCAGCCGGTCGATGGATTCGAAACCACAAAACGGATTCACCGGCATTCACCGGGTTCAAAAATCATTGGAGTATCTATGTACAGCATCCCGGCCTATGCAAAAAAATTATTGCAAAATGGTGCGATGGGCTACGTTACCAAAAATTCATCGAAAGAAGAAATGATCGATGCCATTATGGAAGTTTCGGACGGGCATACTTATATCTGTAATGAAATAAAGACCATTCTTGCCCATCAGCAATTGGAAGATAAAAATCATCAACCGGAGATCAGTACACTTACACAGCGCGAAATGGATATTGTAATGCTGATCAAAGAAGGCCTTTCAAGTCGTGAAATAGCAGATAAACTGAATATTACCTACAAGACCGTGGAAGTTCACCGCTATAACATTTTAAAGAAACTCAATCTAAAGAATACTGCCTCGCTGGTGAATTTTATAAATACGAATAGTATATAGAGGCTTTACTGATAATGATCTATTTCTTCGGCCGAAATAATTTGGAAAGAGGTCCCGTCTTTTCCAACTTTAAAAAGACAGCAGTCGAATAAAGAAAAAACCCACCGGAAAGGTGGGTAAGTCGTTTGGTAGCCCGTACGGGATTCGAACCCGTATCACCACCGTGAAAGGGTGGTGTCCTAGCCCTTAGACGAACGGGCCGTTCGTTTTTTGGGAGTGCAAAGATAGGCGGGCACCCCTGTCTGTCCAAAACTTTCTTACCGCTTTTTTGTTGTTATAACGTGATCAGAAAGTTTAACTGCAACGGAGAAACGAGCAGGGAATCGCCAACAATTCTGTTTGCTAAATGCAAACCTGTTTCAAGCAGATTGGTGACCTTTCTTCTGCGATTATTTCACCGCTAAGTGGTAAATAACTTTAATTGCAAAGCCGTAACTTCGCTGCGCAAAAAATTAAAATATCGTAAACCTGCCTGCCACACGAGCAGGCTTTAATCTTCAATCAATCATGAGCACAGTTAAAGTTGCTATCAATGGTTTCGGACGTATCGGCCGCCTTGTTTACAGACAGATCTACAAAATGGAAGGCATTGATGTGGTAGCCATCAATGACCTCACAAGCCCCAAAGTATTGGCTCACCTTTTAAAATATGATACGGCTCAGGGTCGCTTTGATGCCGAAGTGAAAGCAACAGAAAATTCAATAGTTGTTAACGGTGATGAAGTAAAAATATATGCACAAAAAAATCCTGCAGAAATTCCCTGGAAATCGCATGATGTTGACGTAGTGTTGGAATGTACAGGTTTCTTTACCGATAAAGCAAAAGCTGAGGCGCATCTCACTGCAGGTGCAAAAAAAGTGGTGATATCGGCCCCTGCAACCGGCGATTTGAAAACAATCGTATTCAATGTAAACCACAGTATTCTCGATGGCAGCGAAACCATCATTAGTTGCGCTTCCTGCACTACAAACTGCCTGGCCCCGATGGCCCAGGTATTGGAAGAAAAATATGGTATCGTAAACGGGTTGATGACAACCATACATGCTTATACCAATGATCAGAACACACAGGATGCACCGCACCCCAAAGGTGATCTTCGCCGTGCGAGAGCAGCAGCACAAAATATTGTACCCAACAGTACCGGTGCTGCAAAGGCGATCGGGCTTGTTTTACCAAAGTTGAAAGGGAAATTGGACGGTAGCGCGCAACGTGTGCCGACATTGACCGGTTCTCTTACGGAAGTAACGGCAGTGTTGGGTAAGAAAGTTACCGTTGAGGAAGTAAATGCTGCCATGAAAGCTGCATCGAACGAAAGTTTTGGCTACACGGAGGATGAAATTGTGAGCAGTGATATTATCGGTATGCATTTTGGCTCTTTGTTCGATGCTACGCAAACCCGCGTCCAAACGGTGGGTGATACCCAATTGGTAAGAACAGTAAGCTGGTATGATAATGAAATGAGCTATGTGAGCCAGTTGGTTCGTACTGTTCACTTTTTTGCGAAATTGATAAGCAAATAATAACCAGGAGATAAGTTTATTTCGTTATAACCGCCCGCAGATGTTCTCTTGCAAAACATTTGCGGCGGTTTTTTCTTTGGTTAAATTTGTAATCTCTTATTGTACCAAAAATGAAGCATGTCCTATAAACTCAACAGAAGAAGGCTGAAAAAAATTTATGACCGGTTAAGCCATCTTCCGGGAGGTACAAACTTCTTCAGGTATGTAAGAAACAAAGCCTACGCTTCTTATCTCCGGTCAACAAAAAGTACGAAGGTCGCTTTTCCGTCTTCCATCATGCTTGAGGTAACCAATCACTGCAACCTGGGTTGTATCACCTGTCCGAGGGAATATGATTTTGGTAAAGCGATGGACAAAGGCAGCATTCAATTTGAAAAGATGACAAGGGTAATTGATGAAGTGGCGCCTTATATTGATTCCATCGGGGTAACCGGCCTTGGCGAAACGATGCTGTATAAAAAGCTGGAAGAAACGCTGCGATATATAAAAGAGAAGAATAAGGGCATACAGACTTTTATTTCAACGAACGCTCATATTCCGGGTGCAGAAAATTATATTGAACGGTTAGCGCCTTATTTGGATACTATTCAAATATCTATTGATGGGTTAGATAAGATATACGAAGCGGTACGATTGAAAAGTGATTATTCTTTTTTTCTTACTACCGCCAAAAAAATAGCGGAAACCGGAAAGCGACTGAATGTTGCCGTTATGTTCAACTTTGTAGCAGTAAAGGAAAATTATAAACAAATGAAAGATGTAGTGAAACTGGCTGCGGAGATCGGAATAAAGAATGTGAACATCACACCAGTAAATCTTTCTTCTATCACTGCATGGGGTACTGAATACTACGAATTGTTTTACAGCGAAGATTTTAAAAACGAACTGGAAGCGGCATATACAGCGGCCCAGGATTCCGGCATTGTTGAACTATCCATTTGGGATATAAAGACAAAAAATGAATTTAAGAAATGTCACCTGCCCTGGAATCATTTTTATATAAGCTGGGATGGTTTTATGACACCCTGTTGTGCAAAACCTTTTCCAAAAGAATTGAATTTTGGAAATGTGTTCGACACTTCATTGATGGAGTGCCTGAACAGTGAAGGTTATCGCCGGTTCAGGGAAATGTGGTACCGGAATGAAACCCCTGATTTTTGCAAAAAATGTCATGTGGTGGATTTAAAACCTGTGGACATTGATTTTGACATAACGTTGAATTAAACATTTAAATTTGTTGAGTCGGTTGATCGCGATTTTTCAAAAAATTAATAAAATGACTTCCCAGAATATACCCGATGAACACGCGGTAATAGACGCAGGATATATGAGCCTTTATTTTGTACGCACTGTTGAAGAATAACACACAACTATTTCACCAATAATAGCAAAAGGTTGAAAGATGAAACAGGGTGGGATGTAAAATCTTTCTACATTTTAAAGTTGAATAGGTCCGGGATGAAGGGATTTATAGAAAAGTAAAGGAAAAAAGAAACGTAATTATAATATCTAAAGATTGAGATTTTCCAATTCTTGTAAATAACTTTGGTGATCCTCCGAAACTTATAATGATTAACTTAGGCAATTCTTCCAACAAACAATTGTGGGATTTTTTAATAAAAAGAATTTACGAAACAGTGACCAGTTAATTAAAGAAAATGTTTCGGTTGTTGAACCAGAATAATAAAATAGTATGAGTAAATTTTCCGACTATAACTTCAAAGGCCAGAAGGCGCTTATTCGTGTTGACTTTAACGTTCCGCTGAACGACAAGTATGAAATAACAGATGATACAAGAATAAGAGCGGCCGTACCTACTATTAAGAAAATATTAAGTGATGGCGGAAGTGTTATTCTTATGAGCCATCTCGGCAGGCCGAAAGATGGTCCAACCGAAAAATACTCGCTGAAACACCTGGTAAAACACATCAGTGACTTACTGGGAGGTACAACCGTACTTTTTGCCAATGATTGTATCGGGGAACAGGCATTTCTTACTGCCGGTATGCTGCGGGCGGGAGAAGTTTTATTATTAGAAAACCTTCGGTTTTATAAAGAAGAGGAAAAAGGCGATAAAACATTCGCGGAAAAGTTGTCTAAACTGGGGAACGTGTACGTGAACGATGCGTTTGGTACGGCACACAGGGCACATGCATCGACTGCGGTTATCGCACAATTTTTTTCGTCAGAAAAAAGAATGTTTGGTCTTTTAATGGAGGGCGAGGTTGCAAGCGCTGAAAAAGTATTGCATAATTCGGCAAAGCCATTCATCGCAATTATTGGGGGAGCTAAAGTTTCCGATAAAATACTGATCATTGAAAACCTGCTGGAGAAAGCAACCGACATTATAATCGGTGGTGGCATGGCATATACTTTTTTCAAGGCCCAGGGAGGCCATATCGGAAAATCATTGTGTGAAGAAGACAGGCTGGATATAGCCAAAGACTTATTGAAAAAAGCGGATGAAAAAGGCGTATCCATCCATCTGCCACCCGATTCTATTATTGCAGATAAATTCGCTGCTGATGCTAATGATTCTACGTCACCATCCAACGCAATACCCGAAGGATGGATGGGATTAGACATCGGTCCTAATGCGATCAATCAATTCAGCAACGCCATAAAAAAGTCAAAAACCATTTTATGGAACGGCCCGATGGGTGTGTTTGAAATGGAAAAGTTTCAACATGGTACAAAGGCAATTGCTACGGCTATAGCAAAAGCGACACAGTCGGGTGCATTTTCGCTCGTGGGCGGTGGAGATTCTGTAGCTGCTGTTAACCAATTTGGTTATACAGACAAGGTAAGCTATGTAAGTACCGGCGGCGGCGCCATGTTGGAATACTTTGAAGGAAAGGTTCTTCCGGGTATAGCAGCGGTGACCGAATAGCGCTGAACTAAAGGCCCCTAGCAAAAGCCCTTTCGGGGATGTAAGCAGAATACTTCGATTTTAAGAATTGTGGCTGCTAGCTTAAAATGTAGAGGTATCAGTTATTGCTTCTCACCACAATCACTTTATCATTTCCTCCATTGCTGGTGCATATATATACTTTTCCTTCCGGTGAAATACAGACGTCGCGCATGCGCCCATACGTATTGGTGAAAAATTCATTGATGCCGGCTACAGCAGTATGGGCATCATTTAATTTTATCTGCATCAGCCGTTGATTCTTTAATGTAGCGATGAGCAACGAATTTTTCCATTGCGGTATCTGATCCTTATCATAGTAATCCATGCCGCTTGTGGCAATCGTCGGTGTCCATGCATTGATTGGTTCTTTTACATTATTGGCGCTGCAAAAACTCTGTTCAGCACTTTCATTGCAAAAACCTCTCACCGTCGGCCAGCCATAGTTTCTTCCTTTTTCAATAATATTTATTTCGTCGTCGGTGTCAGGTCCATGTTCTGAACTATATAAAATGCCATTGGCAAATACGAGCCCTTGTGCATTGCGATGACCGAAACTCCATACCGGACTGCCGGGTATGGGATTATCGGCGGGAATAGTTCCATCAAGATTTAGCCGTAAAATTTTACCATTCACCGAAGTGGTACTTTGTGCGGAGTCTTGTGCAGAAGCATCACCAGTTGATATAAATAGTTTGTCAGCCACAATCAGTAGCCGGCAGCCATTATGAATGTTGGCTCCATGTATATTATCAATAATTACTACCGGATTTATAAGTGTAGTACCATTATAGGTAAAACGAACCACCTTTTCACGATAAGTGCTTCCGTTGTTATATTCATACGCAACATATAAATCCGGTGTTGTGGTAAAATCAGGATGGAGAGCCATACCTAACATGCCGCCTTCTCCCATCGAAACCACTTCAGAAACGGTAATCAGGGGAATAACTTCTCCGGTTGAAGGATTTACACGGCTAATTTTCCCGCCACGTTCTGTCATCCAGATAAAATTGTCCGGGCCCCATACAATTTCCCAGGGAAAATTCAAACCGGCGACTAAAACACTGTCTTTAATATTTGTTGAACCGGGAGGTGTCGCGGTTCTTCTTGAGTCTGACTTTTTACAATAAAAAGTTGCAAAAAGTGGCAATAACAGCAATAATAAATAAAGTCGTCTGGTCATATAGGGCAAAATAGTTAATAGGCTGGCGACGAAAATCATGCCGCAGAGATAATGCAACTGTTAACACCATTGCAAACGTCTTGACATACTGAAAAATTACCTTGAGGAAATACCAAAAGCCTTAATTTTAAACCCACTAAAACAAAAATTATATGAAAGGAACCCGCAACCTCGGCATTTTGATTATTCTTGGACTTATCCTGATCCTGGGAGTTTGGGGATGTAGTGGTTATAATGGATTAGTGAAGCAGGATGAAACCGTTAAAAACTCCTGGAACAATGTGCAAAGCCAGTATCAGCGTCGGGCAGATTTAATACCCAATCTTGTTAATACCGTAAAGGGTGAAGCAAACTTTGAACAACAAACCCTTATTCAGACTGTGGAGGCCCGCTATAAAAATTTGAATTCTGTTAAGGTAGATCCTGCCAATCTTACTAACGAAAACATTGCTAAGTTTCAGCAGGCACAGGGCGAAATGAGCAGTGCATTATCCCGGTTAATGGTTGTTGTTGAAAACTATCCGAATCTGAAGGCAAATGAAGGATTCCGGAATTTGCAAACACAACTGGAAGGAACTGAAAACCGGATTGCTGTTGCAAGAAACGACTTCAACAGCTCTGTAAATGTGTACAATACCAAGGTCCGTTCATTCCCAACCAATATTTTTTCAGGAATGTTTGGTTTTAAAGTGAGAGAGGGCTTTACAGCCGACCCGGGATCCAACAAAGCGCCGGAAGTAAAATTTTGATCATCTAATCATAATTTCCGGTGAGACTACTTCCCTGGCAAAAACATAAGGAATTCTTCACGCCCGAAGAAAAACAGAGTATTATAGAGGCGATTCGTTTTTCTGAAAAAAGAACGAGCGGGGAGATCCGTGTGTTCATTGAAAGCCGGTGCCGCTATGTGGATGCAATTGACCGCGCTGTTGAACTTTTTTTCAAGCTTGAAATGGAGCGAACTGAAGACAGAAATGCTGTATTGATCTATCTCGCTATGAAGGATCATCAACTGGCAATATTCGGTGATGAGCATATTCACAAAAAAGTAGGGAATGAATACTGGAATACGGCCGTGCGAAAAATGATCAGCGATTTTGATAAAGAAAATTTTGCAAACGGCATACGGCAATGTGTAACCGATGTGGGTGAGGCGCTGCATTTTCATTTTCCGTATAATAACGATACAGATAAAAATGAGTTACCGGATGATATTGTATTTGGCAAATAGAATGGCAAAGAAATGAGGAAGATTTTTTTAGCAATAACTATACTTTTTTCTCTTTGTGTGTCTGCACAGATAGATAAAGTAATTCCCAAACGTCCGGCGCCGCCAAAGCTCGTAAACGATTTTACCAATACACTTACCGATCATCAGAAAGAAGATCTTGAACAAAAATTGGTGAAATATGATGATAGTACCTCCAACCAGATTGCTATTGTTATAATTCCCACTTTATCGGATTACCCGATCGAGGATGTATCATTGCGTATTCTTCGCGATTGGGGTGTCGGCAACAAAGAAAAGAACAATGGTATTGTTCTGTTAATTGCCAAAGACGATCACAAGGTGCGGATAGAAGTTGGTTATGGATTGGAGGGCGCAGTTCCCGATATCACTGCCAGCCAGATTATACAATCCGTTATCATCCCGAATTTCAAAGAAGATAATTATTACCGCGGCATTGATCTTGCCACTGACGATATTATCAAAGCGGCAGCTGGCGAATACAAAGCTCCTGAAGGTTATGGTAACAGGGGTAAAAGAAAAGGAGTTAGCCCGGGTGCCATATTCTTTATTATTCTGATTGTTTGGATAATAATACAGGTAAGCTCGCGGGGTGGCGGCAGAGGCGGCGGCGGTATGATGTCGCGCAGAGGTTACCGCGGATGGTGGCTGCCTATGTGGCCGGGTGGAGGTTGGAGCGGCGGTGGCGGAAGCGGCTGGTCTGGCGGAGGCGGTGGCTGGTCCGGTGGCGGCGGAGGTTTTGGTGGCTTTGGTGGTGGCGGTGGCGGTGGGGGTGGCGCAAGTGGAAGCTGGTAATGAGTAATTAAATCTTTACTACTATTTGATCTTTATAATTCACTCTTCTTTCTTAATAGCATTGTTTATTTTCATCTTTAATAACTTTGCTATATTCCCGCTTTTTGAATAATTGTATAAATAGTAAGCATTAAGTAATTATGGAAACAACGGTAGCTCAAAACAAATACCTTAAGATACATCCAGGAGATAATGTAATTGTAGCATTGGCAAATCTTTCCAGGGGAGCTATTGTTGAAAATAACGGGGACATCATAACGCTTCAACAGGATGTGCCGGCAAAGCATAAGTTTTTTATTCACGATATGCAGACAGGCGATGAAATTTATATGTATGGAGTCCTGGTAGGTAAGGCACAAAATGAAATTCCACGGGGCGGATTGATGACTACGTCAAATACAAAACATGCTTCCGGTCAATATGCATACCGGCACACAGATTATAAATGGAATAAACCAGATGTTTCAAAGTTTATCAATCGCACGTTTAATGGCTATTTAAGAAACGATGGGAGAGCAGGAACAGCGAATTATTGGTTATTCATGCCAACTGTATTTTGTGAGAACAGAAATCTCGACGTTATCCGCGAAGCACTATGGAACACGTTAGGTTATGGGGTTACGGGAAAGTATAAGCAATTAACTGAGGCAATTTTGTCTTCATACGAAAAAGGTGAAAGTATTGATGATATTCAATTGGATCCCGTCGTTAAAAAAAGCGGGCACAGTCCGTTTAAAAATGTGGATGGTATAAAATTTCTTAACCACCAGGGTGGGTGCGGCGGTACAAGACAGGATGCGGCGACATTAGCCGCCTTGTTGGCTGCTTATGCCGATCATCCGAATGTCGGTGGCGTAACGATGCTGAGCCTCGGATGCCAGAATATGCAGGTGCAGGATTTTTTAAATGAATTGAAAAAAAGAAACCCATCATTTGATAAGCCGCTTTATATTTTTGAACAGCAGTCGTCACAGAGTGAAGAACAGCTGATCAGTGAGGCAATTAAAAAAACGTTTCATGGTCTTCAGCAGATAAATAAAATCAAGCGGCAGCCGGTTCCTTTAAATAAATTATGCATTGGTGTGAAATGCGGAGGCAGCGATGGATTTAGTGGTATCTCGGCAAATCCCGCTGTGGGATATACTGCCGATCTTGTGGTGGCGCTCGGCGGGCAGGTATTGCTGGCGGAGTTTCCTGAATTGTGCGGTGCTGAACAAAACCTGGTAGACCGCAGTGTGAATGAAGCAACTGCACAGAAGTTTATCAACCTGATGCAAACTTATAATAAGCAGGCGGAAATGGTGGGGTCTGGTTTTCATATGAACCCTTCTCCCGGAAATATAAAGGATGGATTAATTACCGATGCGATAAAATCAACCGGCGCCGCACGCAAAGGCGGAACATCCCCGGTTGTTGATGTATTGGATTACACCGAACCTGTAGCAAAACCGGGATTGAGCCTTGTTTGTACTCCCGGCAACGATGTAGAAGCGACAACAGGCAAAGCAGCATCGGGTGCGACACTCATTTTATTTACAACAGGCCTGGGTACTCCCACAGGTAATCCCGCGGCTCCAACAATAAAAATTTCTACAAATACAGCCCTCGCCACCCGTATGAAAGATATTATCGACATTGATACGGGTGCAATTATTCGTGGAGAAAAAACGATTGAACAAATGGGCGAAGAAATTCTTGAATACTGCATAAAAGCTGCAAGCGGTGAAGAAATTCCAAAAGCGGTGCAACTGGCCCAGGATGATTTTATTCCCTGGAAGAGGGGCGTGTCGCTTTAAAAATTCCTGCCTTCGGAATTTAGTTAAGTTTCACAAGCATTTATCGCTATTACAAGCGAGTATAATCTTCTAGATTTCAAGAAGATACTGGAGATGACTTTACACCTTTTCGACAAATCTTCTACCATTTTTTTAAAAAGTCTTACATATTCTAACTTTTTTTTAAAATGTTTTGTTAAGTATTTCAAAAAATACATACCTTAGTTCTGATATTTTAAAACGGTCTGCGCACGTGGGAAATAAAAAATCAACTTACCGAAAGGAAATAATTAAACAGCTTTATTTCCACAAAACGCTTTCGTGTGCAGATGTCAGTTATAAAATCGGGAAAAGCCTGCCTTTAACTACCAAGATGTTGACTGAATTAATCGAAGAAGATTGTGTGTTGGAGTTTGGATATGCGAATTCAACGGGCGGAAGAAGGCCGCAGATGTATTCTTTACGGAGTGATTTCATGTACATCGTGTCGGTAGCGATGGATCAGTTTGTAAGCCGCATAGCTATAATGGATATGCAGAATAACCCGGTGGTAGCTATTGAAAAGTTTGAGTTGACGCTGAGCAATAATCCTTCTGCACTATCGATTCTTACTGATAAGATAATTAGTTATATAGATCGGTCAGGTATAGACGAAAGCAAGATTGTTGGAATTGGAGTTGGTATGCCGGGGTTTGTAGATGTGTTAAAAGGAGTAAACTATACGTTTTTAGATGCAGGGAACCATCAAAGCATAGAAAAATATATCAGTTCGAAATCTGGGCTTCCGGTATTTATAGACAACGATAGCCGATTGATCGCGTTAGCAGAATTAAGCTTTGGATCATTGAATGGCAAACGAAATGCAATGGTGATAAATATCGGTTGGGGAGTAGGGTTAGGATTGGTTGTAAAAGGAGAATTGTTTCGTGGTCAAAACGGATTTGCAGGAGAATTCAGCCATATCCCGCTTTTTTCAAACAATAAGTTATGCAGTTGTGGCAAGATGGGCTGTTTGGAAACAGAAGCTTCACTGTTTTCTGTGATTGAAAAGACAAAGGAAGGAATAAAGAATGGCAAGCTGTCGCACATAAAGGAATTGCCGGAAAATCATTTTGAGGAGGCGTGTGATATCATCATTGATGCGGCGAAGAAAGGAGACAAATTCGCCATTGAAATATTATCGGATGCAGGTTATCATATCGGCAGAGGTCTGGCTGTTTTGATTCACTTGCTGAACCCCGAGATTATTATATTAAGTGGCAGAGGATCGAGAGCCGGCAAATTATGGCAGGCACCGATTCAGCAGGCGTTGAATGAGCATTGCATTCCCAGGCTGGCGGTTGGTACGGAAATACAGGTGTCTCAGCTGGGTCATGATGCAGAACTTATAGGAGCGGCAGCATTGGTCATGGAACGGTCGGAAAAAGATTTATCCAAGGCAGCGTGGCTCGAAACACAGTTGCCTATATAAATATTTTTATTTGGTGCATGAGTAGTTGATCCCCGATCAGCTTTCATGTATAGAACTTGGATTCACATTTATTAAAACAAAAAAACTGCTATGAAGAAGTACGCATTGACTGCGCTGCTTTCTATGTTGCTATGCATAGGGAGCAATTTTGCCTTCGGGCAACAAAAAACGGTAACAGGTACCGTGAAAGATGCATCAGGACAGGGCCTACCCGGCGCCACTGTAACTGAAAAAGGAACAACTAATAAAGTCCTCACAAATGATGCCGGGAGCTATTCCATTAAAGTTAAGCAGGGATCAACACTTGAGGTTTCCTATATCGGGTTTACTCCGCAGGAAGTCGTCATAGATGAGCGACCTGTAATATCTGTTACACTGGAAAGTGGCAGTTCCAAATCGCTCAATGAGGTAGTTGTAACATCTCTTGGTATTTCCAAACAGCAACGATCCATCGGTTATTCAAGCACGACTATCAAGACCGATCAGATTACGAAAACTGCACCTACCAATTTTGCGACAGCATTATATGGTAAAGCGCCTGGTTTGCAGATTGCGGCCGCGCCGGGAGGATCTACCGCTGGCGTATATGTGCAAATACGCGGATTGAATTCTATTAACTTCAGAACAAATCCATTAATTATCATGGACGGTGTTCCCATTCGCGACGGCGATTTTAACAGTGGAAATTATTGGGGTGACGGACGTGTTAGAAGCAATGGTATTGTAGATCTTAATCCAGAAGATATTGAAAATATAACTGTGCTAAAGGGAGCTGCTGCTGCTGCGCTATACGGCTCTGAGGGTACGAATGGGGTTCTGGTTGTAACAACAAAAAAAGGAAAGTCTAAAGGCTTTTCTGTCGATTTCAGCGCTAATTATTTCCAGGATCGAGTAGCTTATTTGCCGCGGTTTCAAAATGTGAGAGGCGCTGGTTTTCCGGTTCCATGGGGCGTTTTTGCTTCAGACGAAAATGGATTTGGAACTTATAATCTGAACGGTACCGATTATAGAACGACCATACAAGGGTCATTAAATTTCGGACCTAAGTTTGATGGTCAGCCGATACTTGCATGGGATGGCGTTGTAAGACCATATTCTGCTCAACCTGACAGGTATAAAGCGTTGTTTCAAACTGCTAATAATGCCACGCAAAACATAGCACTGAACAATGTTACTGACGTTTCCAATACAAGAATTGCGCTAACCCATCAGCATACTGAAGGTGTTAGCCTTGGCAGCAGAAATGAAAGAATAACTGCTAATATTAACAGCACGATCAGGGTTTGGAAAAAATATGTTGTTGATATAAAAGTGAATTACATTAATGATCATATTCACAACCGTCCATTCCTGATTGACAGGTTGATAAACAATTTTACCGGCATGATGCCTGTTTTTGATAATGGAGATTGGTACAAGAATAAATACCAGACAAGTCTTGGTTATAAATATGTAACAGGTACTAACCAGAGTGCAACACCTGACGAAAATTTAAAAATACCGAATTATAGAACCGACTTGCTGGACTATATGTGGAACGTGAATAAAAATCAAACGGATGAATACAATAACCGTTTGATAACAAGCATTACCAATACCTGGCAAATATTAGACAATCTTACATTGAGAGGACGTTTCGCTACTGACCTGACTTTTGACAGAACACTAAGTAAAAGTTATTCTTCTCAGCCAATTGCATTTGGACCTTCCGGTTCTTATGGAATCAATACTTATAACTATAATATTTTCTATGGCGACGTACTGCTAACCTATAATAAACAAATCACTTCTGATTTAGGTGTTACAGTATTGGGTGGTTATACAGCTGATAAAGAAACGTCATACACTACCTCGTTGAGCACACGAGGCGGCTTAAGTACCGAAAATTGGTTCGACATAAAGGCATCTTATTCTCCACCCACATTTCCGGATAATGCAGGTGCCGTTCAAACTTACCTGACAAAGGATGCGTTCCTTGGAACGGTAAACTTTAATTTCCGAAATTACCTGTATGTCGAAGGAACTATAAGAAGAGACCGCACATCGACAATGTATCCTACTAATAACTCGTTTGTATATCCGTCAGTAAATGGTGGTTTTGTATTGTCTGATGCAGTGAAATTGCCGGCGATTATTACTTATGCGAAACTCCGCGCATCGTGGGGTATAGTAGGTAACTATCCGCCCGCTTATGCAGCGAATGTGGCGTATAATGCAGGAAACTACGGTACGCAGTCAAGTGGTACCAACCCAGTGCTTACAACAACGACGCAAAGTCCGTATGGTAACAATTTCATTAAGCCAGAGAAAAAACATGAAACAGAATTTGGTATAGAAGCCAGGTTTCTTAAAAGCCGTATAAGGCTTGACGCCAGCTATTTTACTGCCAAAGTTGTTGACCAGATCCTGTCGCTTACAATTCCTTCAAGCAGCGGGGCAACAGGTATTTTGACCAATATAGGTACACTGACCAATAAAGGATTCGAACTGTCTATCGGTGGAACTCCTATTCAGGGCAAGAACTTTAATTGGGATGTAACATTGAATTTTGCAGCAAATAAAAACAGGGTAACAAAACTCACTACGGGTTCTAACGAATTACTCCATGGGGATTTCGATGGCAATGCTTATCAGATAAAATCATTGGTAGGGCGTCCGATCGGTGACATCTATTCGCATCCTGTTTTGAAAAATGATAAAGGTGAGAATATCATTTCATCCGACGGTCTGTACCAGGCTGATCCAGATAAGATGGAAAATTACGGTAATGTACAACCGAAAGGTGTTGGTGGATTGTTGAACTCATTCTACTACAAAGGCTTTGCACTTGATTTTAACATTGATTTTAAATATGGCGGTTACGTAATACCGACAGGATTGTATTGGATGACGAGCCGCGGTATCACGAAAGAAAGTTTGAATTATATGGATACTGAACATGGCGGCATGACTTACTACCTGGATGCGAATACAGGCAAAGGAATTCAAACCACTGCTGCACAGGGTCCAAACGGAGAAGTAGTAATGCACGATGGTATGTTACTGGATGGTGTAACCGCAGACGGACAAAAAAATACCAATGTCGTTTCGCAGGCCTATTATTACTGGGTCACTTATAACTGGGGAGGCCCGCAGTACAGTCCAACTACCTTGTACAACCTGTACATTCACAAGAATGATTATGTGAAGATGCGTGAAATCGCTTTGACGTATAACCTGGCTCCGAAAATAGCCGGAAAACTTGCTGCAAAGAATTTATCAATTTCTGTTTTTGGAAGAAACCTGTTTTATATATACAGGTCAATAAAAGATATGGATGCTGAACAATTGACTACCGGTAATTACTGGGTAAATAATGTAAATAATGCAGGTAGCCAGCCAGCTACAAGAACATGGGGTGTGATGCTCAGGGCCAGTTTCTAAATTATTAAAGCGAAAAAATTAATTATGAAAAAAATATTTTTAATAGCGACAATTGCAATAGCGGCAGGGTTATCATCCTGTACTAAAAAGCAATTTTCCGATGCTTATTCAAATCCGCAAACAGTAAATGAGACCACTGTAGAAAAACAGTTCGCAGGATTCCTTACTTCCAATCTGGATTATGTAATGTATAAATACTGGAATTATTTTGTGATACTGCAAAATACAGCACTGCCTTGGTCGCAGGCTACAGGTATTCTTAATAATCCAGCCCGATACGTTCCCGGTGCAGCAGCTACAACTGACAGGTGGAAAAACTTTTACAATTTCCTTGCGCAGTATAAGGAATTTATGAACCTGTATTCTCAACTGGATGATGCAGGTAAGGCAGACAAAAGGATTTATGTTATAGCAGCCACCATTTATTTCTATGATCATTCGGAAAAAGTAGTGGACCTGCACGGCGATATTCCATGGTCTGAAGCGGGTTTACTTAGTACAAACGAAGGCAATTACAATAATTCCTACGCGAAATATGACGATGCAACAGCGATTTATACAAAGATGCTGGACGATTTGAAAGGCTTTGCAGATGAACTGAATTCGATCAGTGTTCCGGCAACGGTTACAAGCACAATTAAGTCGCAGGATTTTATCAATCATGGCGATATAACTCTCTGGAAAAAATATTGTAATTCGCTTCGACTTCGTTTATTAACAAGAGTTTCGGGCGTTTCTGCGTTCCAATCAAGAGTGAGCAGTGAAATCGCTTCAATTGCAGGCAGCGCCTCTACTTATCCAGTGATTTCATCTAACGACGAGAATATGTCGATAAAGGTGTACAGTAATACGACTCCAATTAACAATGGTACAGGAACCGGTGCAAACGCCGAGTTTTATACTGGTTTGATTGGATGGGGAAATGCTGATATTCCAAGCAAGCCAATGATTGATCTGATGATAAATAATAGTGATCCCAGATTGAGAGCGATGTTTCAACCAGGAGCGAATGCCAGTGGCGTTTATGCAGGTTTAGATCCTTCTCTGGATGGGAGTACGCAAAATACACTGGCAAATGGTGGAACGCTTTCTAGATATAATTTCTCTACCATTTCCAGGAATACAAATATTCCAGGTATGCTTATCAATGCGGCTGAAGTTAGTTTTCTGTTAGCAGAATATTACCTGGGTGCAGGAGATGACGCTGCCGCAAAGGCCGCTTACGAGCAAGGCATCAATCAATCAATAGACTATTACTACTGGCTGAGATCTGTGAGTGACGACGCCAGCCAGGGTGATTTGACCCCAACAACACAAGGGGAGAAAGATGCTTATATCGCTGGTACCGATATTAGTTGGGCAGCAGCAGCGGATAATGCTGCGAAGCTTAACCTGATTGCTACTCAAAAATGGATTAACTATAGTGTATTGCAGCCAATAGAAAGCTGGACAGAAGTCAGACGTCTGAAGCTGCCTGCATTCACGTTTGTGCCTGATAACACAAATGCACAAACGCTGCCGCCAAACAGGTGGGTATATCCTTCTGATGAATCTACTTACAATGCCGACAATTATGAGGCGGTAAAATCAAAAGATAATTTCACAACGAAGATATTTTGGGATGTGAAATAAAAGGCATTCATTATAATCGTCAAAAAAGAAACCGTTTCAACATTGAGGCGGTTTCTCATTTTATAGACGAATTGATATTTTTACATGTCAAATTCCATGTAATAATAGACAATTAGGCTATTTCTAACGGAAAAGACTATTCCTTTTTTCAATTCACAACATTGTTGATAAATTTTTTTTTGTTTCGATTTTCAAAAAAAGATAATTTTACTTTCACAATTTATTTAAAAAGGATCCGCTGGCGTGGGGAAAAAGAAGTCAACTTACAGAAAGGAAATAATTAAGCAGCTTTACTTCCACAAGACTCTTTCGTGTAACGATGTCAGTTACAAAATCGGCAAGAGTCTCCCCTTAACTACAAGAATGCTCACAGAGCTGATTGACGAAGATTGTGTCGTGGAAACAGGCTATGCAAACTCAACCGGGGGCAGGAGGCCACAGATGTACTCGCTGCGCGGCGATTTCATGTTCATCGTTTCGGTGGCCATGGACCAGTTTATCACCCGTATCGCTATCATGGATATGCAAAACAACCCGGTAGCGAAAACTGAGAAGTTTGAATTGTCGTTATATAATAATCCGTCGGCGTTAGCAGTTCTTACAGACAAGGTTTGTGATTACATAGACCGGTCAGGGATAGACGAAAACAAGATTGTAGGTATCGGCATTGGCATGCCTGGCTTCGTGGACGTAATAAAAGGAATAAACTATACTTTTCTTGATGCAGGAAACGCAAGTATAAATCATTATGTGTCGTCAAAAACGGGGTTGCCTGTATTTATTGATAATGACAGCCGCCTGATAGCACTCGCAGAATTGAGCTTCGGATCATTGCACAATAGAAAAAATGCGATGGTGATTAATATCGGTTGGGGAGTGGGGTTAGGTTTGATTGTAAACGGTGAGTTGTTTCGTGGGCAAAACGGATTTGCCGGTGAATTCAGTCATATCCCGCTTTTTTCAAATAATAAATTATGCAGTTGTGGTAAAATGGGATGCCTGGAAACTGAAGCATCACTTTTTGCAGTGATCGAAAAAACAAAGGAAGGAATTAAAAGCGGTAAACTGTCACATATTAAAGAGTTACCGGAGTTGCATTTCGAGGAAGCCTGTGATATAATCATCGATGCAGCAAAGAAGGGAGACAAGTTTGCAATAGAAATATTGTCAGATGCCGGCTATCATATCGGTCGTGGACTAGCCGTATTGATACACTTGTTGAACCCGGAAATCATTATACTTAGCGGAAGGGGTTCAGGAGCCGGTAAGTTGTGGCAGGCACCCATACAACAGGCATTGAATGAGCATTGTATTCCCAGTTTGGCGATTGGTACAGAGATACAGGTATCGCAATTTGGATATGATGCAGAATTGATAGGGGCGGCAGCGTTGGTGATGGAAAGATCTGAAAAAGATTTATCAAAGGCAGCATTGCTGGAAACAGAGTTGCCTTAATAAATAAGTTCGGGTATACATGACCGGTTGATAGTAATCAGCATTCATGTACAGAATTTTTGAATTCACATTTATTAAAACAAAAAAAAACTGCTTATGAAGAAATTTCTTGCAGGGTTAATTCTGTTGCTTGTTACGTACAGCAGCGTTTTCGCGCAAACACGACAGCTTACAGGGGTTATTACCGATGAAACAACCGGCAAAGGTTTGGTTGCCGTGAGTGTTAAAGTAAAAGGTACCAACGGGGGTACCACTACCAATAATAATGGCGAATTTTCTTTAGTTGTACCTACCGGCAAAATAACCCTTATTGTCAGTTCGGCCGGGTATACCGCCAGGGAAACCGATGTAGAAGAAGGTAGTTCCAGTATTTCTATTTCGCTGGCACAAAATGCACAACAATTAAATGAGGTAGTTGTAACCGCGTTAGGCATCACCAAGCAGGCCAGAAAGATTGGCTATGCTGTTACTACTGTTGATGGTAATTTGCTTTCGCAGGCTCGGGAGACCAATGTCGCCAACTCCCTCGAAGGCCGTGTTGCCGGGCTAAAAGTATCAGGAACCAATAGCGGGCCGGGCGGTACTTCCAAGGCGATACTGAGAGGTATGCCAAGTATGAACAATGGAGGCTCTCCGTTATATGTGATAAATGGCGTGCCGATGGATAACACGCAACGAGGCAGCTCAGGTGAATGGGGAGGCTCCGATGACGGGGATGGCATCGGGAATATTAATCCAGATGATATTGAAACGATGACGGTGTTAAAAGGACAAGCCGCTTCTGCGTTATATGGCTCAAGAGCATCTAATGGTGTAATTCTTATCACAACAAAAACAGGGAAGAAAGGTAATTTTTCTGTTGACTATAATATGAACTTTATGGCCGACAGAGCTATTGATAACACCAATTTTCAGTATGAATACGGCCAGGGTCAACAAGGAGCAAAACCAACTACCGCTCTTGAAGCATTAAATTCAAACAGGATGAGCTGGGGTGAAAAATTGGATGGTTCGCAGGTGATCCAGTTTGATGGTAAAATGTATCCCTATTCTGCAGTGAAGGATAATACCAAAAATTTCTACCGCACAGGAACGTCGTTCACAAATACAGTCGCTTTTTCAGGCGGAACTGATAGGAATGCTTTCCGGTTGTCGTTATCTAACCTGGATAATAATTCGATAGTAAGAAACAGTGGACTGGGACGGAGAACAATCAACTTTAATGGAGAGCAGAAAATTACCGATAAGCTGACAGCTAATATTATCATGAATTACGTCGATGAAAGATCAAAAGCGAGACCGCAATTGAGCGATGGTCCCATGAACCCAAACAACTTCCAGTTTCTCGCTTCTAATGTGAATGAGAAAATTTTTGCACCTGGATATGACCCGACAACAGGGTTTGAAACGGTTTTCAGTGATGATATATATGTCACAAATCCCTGGTTCGTGGTAAATCAATACGTGAATGATTTGGTAAGAAAAAGATGGATCACCTCTACTTCGCTTAAATATAATTTCACAAGTTGGTTATATGCACAGGCTCGTGTTGGTTACGATTTAATAAACGACAGATTGCTGAAAGCAGAGCCATGGGGTACTGCATATACGCAGGATGAGCATGGCAATTTGAATGACCAGGCATCTTCTCAGCGTATTGAACTCAACATTGACGGATTAATAGGAGCAAGTCCCAAGATTACGGATGATATAAACCTGGATGTCGCTATAGGAGCTAACAGCAGAAAAAATCAATACGAAAAAGTAGCAGTAGGGGGCAGTTATTTCTTAATTCCTTACCAATACACGCTGGGTAACGTGAAAAATCCACGCACGGATCCCAACTCCAACTATGATTTCTGGAAAACAGAAGTTCACTCTGCCTATTACAGTGTTGATTTAGCGTACAAAAATTATCTTACACTTTCCACTACCGGCCGGTACGACGCATATTCCACTTTGCCGGTTTCAAACAACAAGGTGTTTACTCCATCAGTATCTGCGGGATTTATCTTCTCTGAACTGCTGGACAAACCTGAGTTGAATTTTGGTAAATTAAGATTGTCGTTCGCACAAACAAGCGGGGAGCTTGCAGACGCTTACAAAACAGCTTTATATTATACATTGGGAAGCCCGCTTGGAGGTATTCCAACTGGTAGTTTTAGCACCGATCTGCCAAATTTATTCCTGAAACCGTTTGTTACTACTGAAGTGGAAGTCGGAACCGAACTGAAGTTTTTTAACAGCCGGTTGAATTTTGATATCGCATATTATACAAAGAAAACAAAGAATGAGATCATGCCGACAACTTATAGCCCGTCAACAGGTGCTACGAGTGGTTTGGTTGCAACAGGATCCACGCAAAACAAAGGACTGGAAATCGGAATTACCGGAACGCCGATCAAACAGAAAGATTTTACATGGACATCCACATTGAACTTTACAACGGTTACCAATAAAATCCTCCAGACGGATGCTGATGGTAAAAACCAGAACCTGGGACAAGACAGGGGAACACTGGGAAATGCAGTGACTGCTTATGTCAAAGGTTTTTCCGGTCCGCAAATATTGGCCTACGATTATGCGCGTACGGACAAAGGTGATATGATTGTAGATGCATCCGGATTACCCGTGCAGGGAAAACTGATACCAATGGGTAGTGTGTTGCCAAAGATATATGGCGGCTGGAACCAC